>FWPU01000687.1_pt1 | contig 109253 bp, 117 predicted proteins | sample 2228361 | NCBI WGS metagenome assembly FWPU01 (sample SAMEA103939777, study PRJEB20133) | metagenome | reverse complement strand
GGCGGTCGGGATGCGTCCTCGGCCGGCGCGTGCGCCCGCACGATCAAGTTGTCGCGGGGCGCGTCTGTGGCGCAAACAACGCCCGCACGCGTTCGATCAGCGACGGCGCGCGGCGCCGTGCCACATCGCTTGCGGGCGATGTTGCGGATGACCCGAACGCGCCGCGTGCGCCGCGCAGGTAGTCGGGAATCGCGGGCGGTGTGGCGGCCGCGATCGCCGGGCCCGCGACGTACAGTTGCGTGTCGCCCTGGGTGGCGCTGACCAGGATCAGCTCGTCGCTTTTCACGTCGAAGCGCCGGCCGGCACCGAGGACGAAGTCCGCGGTGCAGCCGTCCTGCGTCAGCCACACTTCGCCGCGGACCACGAAGACGGCCGAGCCGATCGGAAGTCGCAGCGGCAGCGGGTTAGCATCGATCCTGACGAACGCGCTGGCGAGATCTTCGGGTTCGATGTTCGGTTTCATCGTGTCGTCCTCCGGGAGGGAGATGGACATGGCGCACTGTCGCGCGGCCGCTGCGGCGAGACAAACGAGATTTCGAAATGCGGCGCATGCGCGGCGGGCATGAGTAGACAGCGGGATCTGCCCGCCTCACTCGATCTGCTGCGCGGCTTCGAGGCGGCGGCGCGGCTGCTGTCGTTCACCGCAGCGGCTTCCGAACTCTTCGTCACGCAGTCGGCCGTGAGTCGCCAGGTGCAGCAGCTCGAAGAGCAGCTCGGCGTCAAGCTCTTCGAGCGGCGCACACGCGCGCTCGCGCTGACCGAGGCGGGCGAGCTGTACGCGCGCGAGGTCACGAAGGCGCTCAACGCGCTGCGGGAAGCGACCGCCGCGGTGCGCGCGAGCACGACGCCGGTCGTGCGCGTGACCACGACGGTGACCTTCGCTTCGCTGTGGCTGGTGCCGCGGCTCGCGCAGTTCCAGGCGAGGCACGTCGACATTTCGGTGCACGTGGTGGCCGACAACACGATGCGCGACCTCGAACGCAACGCGCTCGACCTCGCGATCCGCTACTCGCCCGAGGCGGCGGCCGGCGCAGGCGCCGAGCGCCTGTTCGGCGAACACGTCGCGCCGGTGGCGAGCCCCGCGTTGCTGAAGGGCCGCGGCGTGCGCACGCCCGAGGACTTGCTGCGGCTGCCGCTGCTCGAGCTCGACGATCCGGCGCTCAGCGTGCCGTGGCTGTCGTGGAAGGTGTGGTGCGAGGCGATGAAGCTCGAGCGCCCGCGCGAGAACCGCGGACTCGCGTTCAGCCACTACGACCAGGTGATCCAGGCCGCGATCGCGGGCCAGGGTGTCGCGCTCGGGCGCTTTCCGCTGGTCGATCCCTTTCTCGCCGACGGCCGGCTCGCGCTGCCGTTGAAAGGCAGGCGGTACGCGACGCAGGCCACGCGCGCCTACTGGTTGATCGTGCCGCCGGCGGCGGCGCGCCGCGCCGAGGTGAAGGTCTTCACGGACTGGCTGCGCGAGCAGGTCGCCGCGCAGGCCAACAGCGGCAAGCGCCGCTGAGGCTGCACGCGATAGCCATCCTCGATCGGCGCAAGCGGAAATAAGTATTGGATTCGGCGGCGGCCGACGCCTACAAAGGCGGCATCGATCGCAACACCGGTTCGCACCGCGACCGTTGCGACGAATCGCTCACCCGACGAGGAGATCCGCATGCCCGACGAAACCAAGTGTCCCTTCCTGCACGCCGCAGGCCAGGGCAAGACCAACCGCGAATGGTGGCCGAATCAACCGAACCTGAAGATCCTGCACCAGTTCGCGCCGGCGACGAACCCCATGGGGCCGTCGTTCGACTATCGCAAGGAATTCGCGACGCTCGACCTCGCGGCGGTCAAGAAAGACCTGTACGCGCTGATGACCGACTCGCAGGACTGGTGGCCGGCGGACTACGGGCATTACGGGCCGCTGTTCATCCGCATGGCCTGGCACGCGGCCGGCACGTACCGCATCGGCGACGGCCGCGGCGGTGCGGGGCTGGGCCAGCAGCGGTTTGCGCCGACCAACTCCTGGCCCGACAACGTCAACCTCGACAAGGCGCGGCGGCTGCTGTGGCCGATCAAGAAGAAGTACGGCAACAAGCTGTCGTGGGGCGATCTGATCGTCCTCGCCGGCAACTGCGCGCTGGAGTCGATGGGCTTCAAGACCTTCGGCTTCGGCGGCGGGCGCGAAGACGTGTACGAGCCCGACGAGTCCGTGTACTGGGGCTCGGAAAGCGAATGGCTCGGCGATCAGCGCCAAGGCACCCAGCCCGCCTTCGAAAATCCGCTGGCTGCCGTGCAGATGGGGCTCATTTACGTGAACCCGGAAGGTCCCGGCGGCAAACCCGATCCGCTCGCTTCGGCGCGCATGGTGCGCGAAACCTTCGCGCGCATGGCGATGAACGACTACGAGACCGTGGCGCTGACCTGCGGCGGTCACACCTTCGGCAAGGCGCACGGCGCCGGCGACCCGCGCAAGGTCGGCCCCGCCCCCGAGGCGGCCGACATCGAGCACCAGGGGCTTGGCTGGATCAGCACGCACGGCAGCGGGAAGGGCGGCGATCAGATCGGCAGCGGCCTCGAAGGCTCGTGGACGCCGACGCCGACGAAGTGGGACATGAGCTACTTCGAGATGCTGTTCGGCAACGAATGGGAACTCACCAGAAGCCCCGCCGGCGCGTGGCAGTGGACGCCCAAGGTACACACCGACGCCAACATGGCGCCGGCCGCGCACGACGCCTCGAAGAGGGTGCCGATCATCATGACCGACGCCGACATGGCGATGCGCATGGACTCGGCCTACGAAAAGATCGCGCGCCACTTCTGGGCGCACCCGGACGAGTTCGCCGACGCCTTCGCGCGTGCCTGGTTCAAGCTCACCCACCGCGACATGGGTCCGAAGGCGCGTTACCTCGGTGCCGAAGTGCCCAAGGAAGACCTGATCTGGCAGGACCCGATCCCGGCCGTCGATCACACGCTGATCGACGAAAAGGACGTGGCGGCGCTGAAGGCGCGGCTGCTCGCCTCCGGCCTGACGACGCGCGAGCTCGTCTACACGGCGTGGTCCGCGGCGTCGACCTTCCGCGGCTCCGACAAGCGCGGCGGCGCCAACGGTGCGCGGATCCGGCTTGCGCCGATGAAGGACTGGGAAGTCAACGAGCCGGCGCAACTGGCCAAGGTGCTCGCCAGGCTGCAATCGATCCAGACCGAGTTCAACGCGCAAGCCACCGGCGGCAAGAAGGTCTCGATCGCGGATCTCATCGTGCTCGGCGGCTGCGCGGCGGTGGAAAAGGCGGCGAGGGATGCAGGTGTGAACGTCACCGTCCCGTTCGTCCCCGGTCGTATGGACGCGAGCCAGGCGCAGACCGATGCGGCGTCGTTCGCGCCGCTCGAGCCGATCGCCGACGGTTTCCGCAACTATCGCAGCGACCGTTTCAGCGACATCCCGCCCGAGCACTTCCTCGTGGACAAGGCGCAGTTGCTCACGCTGTCCGCGCCGGAGATGACGGTGCTCGTCGGCGGGCTGCGCATGCTGGCCGCGAACCACGGCGTAGCCAAGCACGGCGTCTTCACCGAGCGGCCCGGCATGCTGACGAACGACTTCTTCGTCAACCTGCTCGACATGCGCTACGAGTGGAAGCCCATCTCGAAGGACAAGGCGCTGTTCGAGGTGCGCGACCGCAAATCGGGCAAGGTCAAGTGGACCGCGACCCGCGTGGATCTGGTGTTCGGCTCGAACTCGCAGTTGCGCGCGATCGCGGAGGTCTACGCCCAGGACGACGCGAAGGAGAAGTTCGTCCGCGACTTCGTCGCGGCCTGGAACAAGGTGATGAACCTGGACCGCTTCGACCTGCGGGCGCGCTGACCGGCGCACGCGCCGAGGTTCAACCCCCGCTCAGCGCCTGCACGATCAGCAGTTCGTCGTGCGGCGCGAGCGGGGTCGCCAGATCGAAGATCGGCTCGCCGCGCACGAAAAAGCGCATGTGCCGGCGCGTGCGGTCCTGCTCGTCGATCATGCGGAAGCGGATGCCCGGGTACTGACGATCGAGGTCCGCGAGCACTTCGCCGAGCGTGGCACCGTGCGCTTCGACCCACGCGCTGTGCGTGTAGTCGCGCAGCGGACTGGGGATCAGCACCTTCATGCAAGTGTCGCGACCTCGACCGCGTAGATCTCGGGCAGATGGCGCGCGATACAGGTCCACTTGGCGCCTTCGTCGCGGCTTGCCCACAGTTCGCCTGCGGTGTTGCCGAGATACAGCCCCACCGGATCGCCCGCGTCGGCGCACATCGCCTGCCGCTTCACCGTCCACCAAGCCTGCTCCGCGGGCAACCCATCGTCCAGGCGCTGCCAGGTCTTGCCGCCGTTGCGCGTGACGTAGGCCGCCGGTTTGCCGTCGGGGCTCGTGCGCGGCCACACGGTCTGGCCGTCCATCGGAAACACCCACGCCGTGTCGTCGTCGCGCGGATGCACGACCATCGGAAAACCGATGTCGCCGACCTTCTTCGGCATCTTGCGGCCGATGCGCTGCCACGTGTTCGACGGCCGGTCGATGCGGTAGATGCCGCAGTGGTTCTGCTGATACAGCCGATCCGGATTGCTCGGGCAGATGCGGATGCAATGCGGGTCGTGGAAGGTGGGTGTGGCCGGATCGAAGCCTTCGACGACCTCGAGCCCGTCGAGCAGCGTGCGAAACGTCTTGCCGCCGTCGGTGGTCTCGTGCACGCCGCCGCCCGACATGCCGAAGTACATGTGCTTCGGATCGCGCGGATCGACGATGATCGAATGCAGCTTCGGCCCGTCGGGCGTGCCGTCCTGCACGGTGCCGAACCATTCCAGGTACTGCGGGTCGTCGTTGATGTAGGAAAACGGCTTCCACGTGACGCCGCCGTCCTCGGAGCGGAACAGCCCCTGCGGCGAGGTGCCCGCGTACCAGACGTTCGGCTCCGATGCGACCGAAGGCGTGAGCCAGAACGTGTGATCGACCGCGCGGCCCGTGCCGTCGGATTTCTTGGCGAACGCCGGCGGCTGAGCGGCCTCCTTCCACGTGCGGCCGAAGTCCGTCGAACGGAACACCGTCGGGCCGAGGTGCCCGGTCTTCGCCGCCGCGAGCAGCGTGCGGCCGTCGCGCGGATCGAGCACGACGTGGTTGACGATGTGGCCGAGAAAATGTGGTCCGTCGGCGCGCCACGTCTTGCGCGCGGCGTCGCCGTGAAAAAGCCACGCCCCCTTGCGGGTGGCGACCAACACCACGATCCGTTTCGACTTCGCCTTGACCGTCCTTTTGCGTGCGCGCGCCATCGTCTCCTCCTTCGGGTTGATGTCGAGTGGTCGAACGGGAGGGCCCCAATTCGACACGCCTGCTCACAGATACGCGAGCAGCCGCCCGCATCCGATCACGCCGATCCACAGCGCGATCGACAGCGCCGCGGCGGCCTTCGCCGGCGCGGGCGCCGCGCTCGTCGTGTCCCAGTGCCGCACGCGGGCATACGGGCCGAGGTGAAACGCAGCCGCATTGAGTCCGGCCACCGCGATCAGTGCAAGCTTGATCGAAAACGCGGGATTGGACCAGAACTCGGTCGCATGCGCGCTGAACATCATCGCGCCCGAGACGGCGACGATCGCAAAGCCCGTCAGGGTCCACGGTAACAGATGGCGCGCGAGCCCCCGCACCGGCAAGGCGCGCGACAGCCCGAGCACGCGCAGGTCGAACATCGAGCTCGAACCGACCAGCAGCGCGATGCCCGTGATGTGGACGATCTCGACGATCGGATACAGCCACAGCCACTGCCGCATCGCCGCGGCGAAGGCGGACGACTCCAGCCAGACCAGCGCCACCGGACCGGCGATCTCGTGCATCAGCGCAGTTCGATCGTCTTGCCGTTGACGATGATGCGCTCGGCGCGCAACTCGTCCGGATCGGTGCGATGCGGATAGCCGGCGACCGTCACCGTGACGCCGGGCTTGAGCCACTCGCGCGGCAGACCGCGGTTTTCCATCCGGTACGGCGGCGCCAGCACCGCGAGCCAGGTCTTGTCGCGCGTCTTCAGCCGGATGAAACCGTGCGGGTGCTCGTAGCCGGACGCCACGATCGTTCCGGTCAACGTCAGCGTCTTTTCGGCGTCGTAGCCGCTCCAGCCGTGGTGCGCAAGCGCCGCCGTGGCGGCGAACCACGCGATCGAAGCGGCGACAAGGTGGGTGCGCATCGCGGTCTCCGGGTCGGATCGACGACATCGATCATAGGGCGATTCGCCCTGGCGCCGCGAACGAAGCGCGTCGGGCATCGCGAGCGCCGGCCCGCTATCCCGCGTAAGCGCGCTCGAGCGCGGCGATATCGAGCTTTTTCATCTGCAACAGCGCCTGCATCACCCGCTCCGAGGCGGCGGGATCCGTCCTGTCCAGAAGCTTTGGCAGCACCGCCGGCACCACCTGCCACGACACGCCGAAGCGGTCCTTCAGCCAGCCGCACTGTTGCGCATCGGGGTCGCCGCCGGCAGTCAGCCGGTCCCAGTAGTAGTCCACGTCCGCCTGCGTCGCGCAGTCGATTTGCAGCGAAATCGCCTCGTTGAAGCGAAACAGCGGCCCGCCGTTCAGTGCGGTGAAGGGCTGGCCGTCGAGTTCGAAGTCCACCGTCATCACGGACCCGGCGGATCTGCCGTGAATCTCGTGCCCGGCCTCGCCGAAGCGCAGGACGCGCACGCGCCGCGAGTTCGGAAAGATGCCGATGTAAAAGTCGGCGGCCTGCTCGGCCTCGTTGTCGAACCACAGGCATGGGGTGATGCGGGGCATAGGCGGTTCCTCCAGAACGGTTGCGGGCGATCCGACTCCGCACGCGGCTTGACCGACAGCTTACGGGACGGCGCGCGACGCGAGCGGCTGGTGCCGGTATACCCGTGGCGGCGCCACGGCCACGGTCAACCCTCCGCAGAAACCGCGGTTGGCGTCGGACGGCGTCGCCCGGCCGTTCGCCATCGATGCGACGGGCGGATCATTGGTCACCGCCGCGTCGATGCCATCGCGGTCCCGGCACGGCGCGCCGACGCGGGTGGGTCCGTGAGCAGGCCGAGCAGCGCGGCCATCGGCAGCGCCGAGCGCGCCGCGTAGGGCATGCGCCACAGCCCGCCGTGGCAGGCGGCGTCGGCGAGCAGTTGCAGCGGATGCGCCAGCTCGACGCCCGGATTCGCAGCCGCTTGCGGATGGCGCAGATCGTGCACCAGTAGCGCGGCCATCAGCGCGGCGGCGGTCGACGGCTCGAAAGCCTCGGCGCCAAAGCGGTGCGCGGCGCGATACGCCGCGGCGAGCAGGCGGTTCTTTGTGACCGAGCGCGTCAGTGCGGGCGGCGCGACGTGAATCGACACGCGGATGCCCGCCTCGCGCGCGGCGAGCGCGCGCCACTGCTGCAGGCGTTTGGCGAGCACGTAGTTCGGCCCCTGCTGCGCGACGAGCGCGTCGACGATGCCCGCGAGTTCGGCCGCATCGCCCGTGTCCCGCAGCGTCGCCAGCAGCGTGCCGTTGCGCGCGAAGGCGCGCCCGAACGTGGCCAGGTGCAATGCGCGCGCCGCCCGGCCGCGGCGTGCGAAACGTTCGTGCGCGGCGGCAAGCGCCGCGCGCGGAACCGCGTAGGCGTCGGTCGGCGTGGCGAGCATCGCGAGCGTCGCATCCCCGCGCCGCGCGGCCAGCGCCGCCTGAATCGCATCCATCGCCGCCGCGACGCGAACGTGCCGCGCGCCGTCCAGATACGCATACGCGCCGATCGCGAGCGGCCCTTCGATCGCGCCGAGCCACGCGGCGATCTCGGGGGTATCGCGCACGAGATCGGCGCCGGCGCGCTGTGCGACCTCGCCTTCGCCCGACGGCGCCACGGCGCACGGCACGCACAGCGTGCCGTTGCCCGCGTGCGCGAGCCGAAGCATCCGCTGCCAGAAGTCGGCGCGCGGCAGATCGACCGCGTAGACGGTCGCGCGCCAGCGCAGCAGGTACGGCAGCGGCCCCATCTCCGCGCACGCACCGAGCAGCGCGAAGCGATGGTCCGACAGATCGAGCCATTCCGGATGCGCCTGCACGCGTCACAGCGCCTGCGCGAACGAGGGTTCGCAGAGCCCGTCCGCCTCCCAGCGGTCGATCTGCCGGCGCAGTGAATCGCCGGTCAGCAACCGCCCGCGGTAAGGAACGGCGAGCGGGGCGGGTCCGCCTTTGCCGATGCCGGCGACCGAATGCGTATGCAGCCGGCCGTGCGGGTGCTTGAGCGCGACTTCGAGCGCGTGCACCTCGTCGCCGCGCGCGAACTGCAGCCGGCGCTGCGCGGACCGCAATCCCGCGAGCGCGATCGCGTTGGCGGCGGCGGGCGAAGCCGCGCCCTCCTCGACGAGCCGGCGCGCGTGCACCAGGTAGCGCGCGCGCCAGTCGCGCTCGCGCTCGGTTGCTGCGGCCGCAACGGGGTTCGCCGCGCGCAGCGCGTCGGCGAAGATCGCTCGGCCGGTGTCGCTCGTGCTGCGCCGGCCGTCGCGCCCGACGGGAAACACGACGCCTTCGTCGTCGTCGCGGTCGGCAGTGTGTGCCATCGGAACGGTCCGTGCTGCGAGCGCGCGACTTTACTCAAGCAGGTCGCGCCTGACGATGCCGCGCTTGCGCTCGTCCGCCCTGCCTCGAAAAGGGCGTTAGGGGGTTCCCTTTCGACGCGACGGCGCGAGATACCCCCTCGCTCTGCCCTGTTCGGAGCGGCGGGGGCCGTGCGCTCAGCTTGCACGCGCCGCTTTGGCGAGATAGCCCTCGACGGCGGTGCCCGGCAGCGGCGGGCTGAACAGGAAGCCCTGCATGATGTGGCAGCCGCGGCGGCGCAGCTCGTGAAGCTGCCGCAGTTCTTCCACACCTTCGGCGATAAGCCGCAGCCCCATCTTGCCGGCGATGCCGATGACCGCGGAGACGATCGAATCGCTGGCAGGCGAACGGCCGACGTCGCGCACGAAACTGCGGTCGACCTTGATCGCGCGCACCGGCAGCCGGTGCAGACAGCCGAGCGACGAGTACTTCGTGCCGAAGTCGTCGATCGAAAGCTGTACGCCGCGGCGCGCGAGTTCGGCCGCCTGCTCGAGCGCGGTGGCGCCGTCGAGCAGTTCGTGCTCGGTCAGCTCCAGCTCGAGCGCGCTCGCGGGAAGCGCATGGCGCGCCAGTGTGGCGGCCACCGTATCGACGAAATCCGGCTGCCGGAAGTCGCGCGCCGAAAGATTCACGGCCACACGCAACTCGGCGTGGCCGGCCGCGCGCCATCCGCGCAGGTTCGCGCACGCGTAGTCGAGCACGCGCGCGCCGATCGCGCGCGCGACACCGCAGCGTTCGGCGATCGGCAGGAACTCGTCCGGCGCCAGCAGCCCGCGCGTCGGATGGCGCCAGCGCACGAGCGCCTCGACGGTGTCGATGCGCCCGCTCGCGAAGTTCAGGATCGGCTGGTAGTGCACCTTGAACTCGCCGCGCAGCATGCCGGCGCGCAGCTCGCGGCCGACCTGCGCGTCGCGCTCTTCGGCGATCGCGTGCGCGCGCGACGGCACCATCGCCATGTCGAGGTCGGCGTGCTTGGCGTGGCGTGCCGCGCTGCGCGCCGCGCGCATCAGCGCGCGCGGATCGCGGCCGTGCTCGGGCGCGAGCGCGATGCCCGCGCGCGCGGTCAGCGAACACGGCCGGCCGCCGAGCATGAACGGGCGGCGCAGTCTGGCCAGCAGGCGGCGCGCGATCGCCGCCGCGTTGGCGGGATCGGCGACGTCGCATGCGAAGACCACGAACTCGTCGCCGCCGATGCGGGTGACCAGATCCTCGGCGCGAAGCTGCGCCGCCAGCCGCTGGCCGAGCGCTTCGAGCAGGCGATCGCCCGCCGCGTAGCCGTAGATCTCGTTGACGTCGTGAAATCCGTCGATGTCGATGACCAACAGCGCGAGCGTCGGCGGCGCTTGCGTGGCCGCCTTCTGCAGCCGCTCGAAAAAAGGCGCCGGTGCGACGAACGATGCGTGGTTCGGCGCGGTCGACTGGTTGGCCGGATCCGCCGGATGCGCGACGACGCGCGGGCGTTGCGCCGATGGCGAGAAGGCGCCGTGGCGCCGTTCGATCAACGCGGCTGGTCGAGACATGGCTCCACCAAGCGCGTCGCGCTCATGCGGCATCGAAGCAGAGGTTCGGCACGGCGGCTAAAGTAACTTATCGAATATCGCCTGTAAACGGTTGATCGGTCAAAGAAAGAAAAACTTCCCACTTTCGTTGCGCCGGACTGACTGCCGTCGCGCCGGCTCCCGACGAGGGGCCGGGCGAGGCCCGGGTTGGCGAGACCGCGAAACCACTCGGCCCGAAAGCCGCCGATGCGTACTGCGCGCTACGCGGAGAACGCGCGGGCGGCCTGTCGGCCTGCGCACGGCAAAGCGTTGGACGCGCCTGCGCCTCCGAGGTGGAGCGCAGTTTCAAGGCTTGATCGACCCGATTTGCGCACGGCGCCCGACGACGGCCGCGTTGAACGCAGCGGTCGACCGCGCCGCCGCAAGCGAGGCGCTCGCGGGCGCGTCGTCGTTCGCGTCGTTGCGCCGGCTGCGCGGCGATCTCCCGGGCCGGCGGTCGCGGCGGCATACTCGCCCGATCGCACGCAGCCACGACACGGAAGGTGCCGATGAACAAACCGGCAACGCCCCACGAGGAGCTGATCGACGCGGCGGTCGCGCACGCGCAGCAGAAAGTCGCCGCGACGGAGCGCGCGCCGATCGAAGTGTTCGTCCGCGACTACTACCGACAGGTCGATCCGGAGGACATCGCCGCGCGCCGTCCCGAGGATCTGGCCGGCGCGGCGCTTTCGCACTGGGAACTGGGTCGCGTGCGCGCGCCGCGCAAGCCGAAGGTGCGCGTCTTCAGCCCGAGCGCGGCCGAGCACGGCTGGGCCGTCCGGCATACGGTGATCGAGGTCGTCAACGACGACATGCCGTTCCTGGTCGACTCGGCGACGATGGAAGCGAACCGGCAAGGGCTGACGCTGCACCTGCGCATCCATCCCGTGTTCGCGGTCGAACGCGATGCGGATGGCCGGCTCGTGTCGGTGCGGCCGCGACGCGAGGCACCCGACGCGAAGCTCGAATCGTGGATGCACATCGAGGTCGACCGGCTGGTCGATGCGCAGGCGCTCGCGCAGCTTGCCGCCGGCATCGAACGCGTGCTGGGCGACGTGCGCGCGACCACCGAAGACTGGAAGCCGATGCTCGCGAAGCTGCGCGACGCCGCCGCCGAGCTTGCCGCCACCGCGCCGCCCGCGGCGGCCGAGGAGCTTGCCGAAAGCCGCGCCTTTCTCGAATGGCTCGCCGACGGCAATCTCCTGCTGCTCGGCTATCGCTGCCATGATCTCGTCGTCGAGGGCGGCGAGGACGCGCTCAAGCTCGTCGCCGGCAGCGGGCTCGGCATCCTGCGCGAAACCGGCGCCGAGCGGGTGTCCGGCAGCTTCGCCGCGCTGCCGAAGCAGGCGCGCGTGCTCGCGCATGCGCCCACGCCGCTGGTGATCCTCACGAAGGCCAACGCGCGTGCGACCGTGCACCGGCCCGGTTACGTCGACTACATCGGCATCAAACGCTTTTCGCGCGAGGGCAAGGTCATCGGCGAGCACCGCTTCCTCGGGCTGCTCACGTCCACCGCGTACAGCGCGCGTGTGGTCGACATTCCGCTGTTGCGCGGCAAGGTCGCGGCGGTCGTCGCGCGCGCGGGGCTCGCGCCCGACAGCCACCTCGGCAAGGCGCTCGTGCACATCCTCGAAACCTATCCGCGCGACGAGCTGTTCCAGATCGGCGTCGACCAGCTGTTCGAGACCGCGCAGGGCATCCTGCAGCTCGGCGAGCGGCAGCGGCTGCGGCTGTTCATCCGGCGCGATCCGTTCGAACGCTTCGTCACCTGCATGATCTACGTGCCGCGCGACAAGTACAGCACCGAGCTGCGGATCAAGTTCCAGGACATCCTGATGGCCGCGTTCGCCGGCACCAGCAACGAATTCGACGTGCTGCTGACCGACGACGTGCTCGCACGCATCCTGTTCACCGTGCGCACGACGCCGGGGCAGGTGCCCGCGGTCGAGCGGCGCGATCTGGAGGCGAAGCTCGCCGCCGCCGCGCGTCGCTGGGAGGACGAACTGGCCGAGGCGCTGATCGAGTCCGAGGGCGAAGGCCGCGGCACGCAGCTCTACAGGCGCTGGCAGCGCGCCTTCCCGGGCGCGTACCGCGAGCGCACCGCGGCGCGCGCGGCAGTGGCGGACATCCGCAAGATGGAAGGGCTCGGCGCCGGGCAGACCGCGGTCAAGCTGTACCGCCCGCTCGGCGCGCGCGCCGGCGCGCTCGGCTTCAAGATCTACCGCGCCGGCGATCCGGTCGTGCTGTCCGACAGCCTGCCGATGCTCGAACGCATGGGCGTGCGCGTGCTGACCGAACACCCGGCGCAGGTCCGTCCCGCCGACGGCAGGACGATGTGGATCCATGACTTCGAGCTGCTCGCGCTGTCGACCGACGAGTTCGAGGTCGACGCGGTCAAGCCGCTGTTCGAGGACGCCTTCCTGCGCGTGTTCGACGGCCGCATCGAGAACGACGACTTCAACCGGCTGGTGCTGCGCGCGGCGCTCGCCGCGGACGACGTGGTCGTGCTGCGCGCGTATGCGAAGTACCTGAGGCAGATCGGGTTCGCGCTGACACCCGCGTTCGTCGAGGCGACCTTCAACGCGCATCCGCGCATCGCGCGGCTGCTGGTGCAGCTTTTCCGCGTGCGCTTCGACCCGGACGAGGCCGGCGCCTGCGGCGGCGCGCCGCGCGCCGAGGCAGTCGCGCGGCAGGTGCGCGCGATCGAGCAGGCGCTGGAGAAGGTGGCCAATCTGAACGAGGACCGCGTGCTGCGGCAGTACCTCGCGCTGATCCTGGCCACCACGCGGACGAACTTCTGGCGCACCGACGGGCGCGGCGAGCGGCGCGGCTTCCTGTCGTTCAAGTTCGATCCGTCGAAGGTGCCAGGGCTGCCCGAGCCCAAACCGATGTTCGAGATCTTCGTGTACTCGACGCGCTTCGAGGGCGTGCATCTGCGCGGCGGCAAGATCGCGCGCGGCGGACTGCGCTGGTCGGACCGGCACGAGGACTTCCGCACCGAGGTGCTCGGCCTGGTCAAGGCGCAGATGGTCAAGAACACGGTGATCGTTCCGGTCGGCAGCAAGGGGGGCTTCGTGCTGAAGAAGGCGCCTGCGCCGACCGAGCGCGACGCTTACATGAAGGAAGGCGTGGCCTGCTACCAGGACTACCTGCGCGGGCTGCTCGATCTGACCGACAACCTGGTCGCGGGCAAGGCCGTGCCGCCGCCGCAGGTCGTCCGCCACGACGACGACGATCCGTATCTGGTCGTCGCCGCCGACAAGGGCACCGCCACTTTTTCCGACTACGCGAACGCGATCAGCAAGGAGTACGGCTTCTGGCTCGGCGACGCGTTCGCCTCGGGCGGCTCGGCGGGCTACGACCACAAGAAAATGGGCATCACCGCGCGCGGCGCGTGGGAGAGCGTCAAGCGGCATTTTCGCGAGCTGGGGGTGGACACGCAGACGACCGACTTCACGGTCGTCGGCATCGGCGACATGTCGGGCGACGTGTTCGGCAACGGCATGCTGCTGTCGAAGCACATCAGGCTCGTCGCCGCGTTCGACCACCGGCACGTGTTCATCGACCCGAATCCCGATCCGGTGCGAAGCTGGGGCGAACGCAAGCGCCTGTTCGATCTGCCGCGCTCGTCGTGGGCCGACTACGACGCCCAATCGATCTCCGCGGGCGGCGGCGTGTGGAGCCGCTCGGCCAAGTCGATCCCGATCTCGCCGGAAGCGGCGCGCGCGCTCGGCGTCGAAGCGACGGCGCTGACCCCGAACGAGCTGATCAACGCCATCCTCAAGGCCCCCGTCGATCTCCTTTACAACGGCGGCATCGGCACCTATGTCAAGGCATCGACCGAGACGCACGCCGACGTCGGCGACCGCGCCAACGATGCGATCCGCGTCGACGGCCGCGAACTGCGCTGCAGGGTCGTCGCCGAAGGCGGCAACCTCGGCTTCACGCAGCGCGGTCGCATCGAGTACGCGCTCGCCGGCGGCCGCATCTACACCGACGCGATCGACAACTCGGCGGGTGTGGACACCTCCGACCACGAGGTCAACATCAAGATCCTGCTGGGCCTGGCGATCGCCGAGGGCGAGCTGACCGAAAAGCAGCGCAACCACCTGCTCGCCGAGATGACCGACGAAGTCGCCGCGCTGGTGCTGCGCGACAACTACTTCCAGACGCAGGCGATCAGCCTCGCCGTGCGCGCCGCGCCGCAGCTTCTCGAACAGCAGGCGCGCTTCATGCGCTTCCTCGAGAAAGCGGGGCGGCTGAATCGCGCCCTCGAGTTCCTGCCGAGCGACGAGGAGATCGCCGAGCGCAAGCGCCGCGGCATCGGGCTCACCGCGCCGGAAAACGCGGTGTTGCTCGCGTACTCGAAGATGTGGCTGTTCGACGAGCTGCTCGCCTCCGGTCTGCCCGAGGATCCGTGGGTGGCCGCCGCGCTGGCGCGCTACTTCCCGGCGCTGCTGCGCGAACGCTACGGCTCGTACATCGACCGCCATCCGCTCAAGCGCGAGATCGTCGCGACCCACGTGCTGAACAGCATGGTCAACCGCGTCGGTGCAACGTTCGTGCACCGGCTCGCCGAAAACACCGGGGCGACGCCCGCGCAGGTGGTGCGCGCGTATCTGCTGGCGCGCGAGAGCTTCGGTGTCGTCGCGACGTGGCGGGCGATCGAGGCGCTCGACAACCGCGTGGCCGACGCGGTGCAGGCGGAGATGCTCGCCGAGATCGCGCGGCTGACCGAACGCGCGACGACCTGGTTCCTGCGCTCGCGCCGGCTCACCGACCCGATGGACCGGACGATCGCGAGAATGGCGCAGGCCGCGGCGGCGCTCGCCGCCTTCATCGCCGCCGAGCCCGGCACGCCGCGGGTCAACGCGCAGCTTCGCGATCGCTGGGTCACCGCCGGCGTGCCGGCCGAGCTGGCGGCGCAGGTCGCCTCGTGCGAAGCGCACTTCGGCGCGCTCGACGTCGCCGAGATCGCCGAGCAGGCGCGGCGCAGCCTCGATGAAGTGGCGGCTGCCTACTTCGCGCTCGGCGACCGCCTCGGGCTGGACCGGCTGCGCGCGCAGATCGCGGCGCTGCCGGCCGACGGCTACTGGCAGGCGCGCGCGAAGGCCGCGCTCGGTGACGACCTCGCGGATCTGCAGCGCGAATTCGCCGCGCAGGCGGCGAAGCTGCACGCCGGCGGCGACGTCGCCGCCATGGTCGCGGCGTGGGAGCAGACCAACGCGCACGCGCTCGCGCGCGCGCGGCGGCTCGTCGAGGAACTCGCCGAAGCGCGCTCCATGGATCTGGCCACCGCGTCGGTCGCGCTGCGCGAGCTGCGCAATCTCGCCTGAGCGGTGCCGACCGCGGCGGCGAGCGGCCCGCGCGCTACTCCTCGACGCAGATCTCGCGCCTTGCGATCGCCATGAGCGTGCGCGCGACCAGCCCGAGCACGACCGCGGTCAGCAGTGCGAGCAGCGCCCATGCAAGTGCGGCGAAGAAGCCGAGCGCGGTGAACCGGTACATCACGCTCGCCGCGATCGTCAGCGCGGCGAGCGGAAACGAATAGGCCCACCAGGAGAGGAAGAATCGGAGGCCGGCAAATCTGCGGAACAGCGCGAGCAGCAGCAGGCACGTGAACAGCGCCGTGTAAAACAGCACGCGCGCGAAACCGTCGATCGCGCCGGCGAGTTTGACGTAGGCGACGAAACCCACCGCGGGCGGCGCCATCAGGATGGCGAGCGTCGGCACCAGTTTGGCCGGCAGCGGGTGATGGAAGATCATCCGGTTGAAGACGATCGTCTGCAGCACGAGCCAGAACACGAGCCCGACGCTGAAGAAGAACCAGGCGACTTCGGCGAGCCCGTGATCGACCGCGGCGATCGGCACCAGGATGTTGCCGACCACCGGGATGAACCACGACGGATTCGAGTGCTGGATCTCGAACGTGGTCTGCCCGATCCAGCGCGCGAGCACGAACAGCGTCAGCGCAAGCTGCAGCGACGCGCCGGCGGCGAGCAGCGCGAACGACAGCGCGGCCGATGCGGGATGCAGCGCGACCGCGAGCAGGATCAGCCCGATCGAGATCGCCGGGAAGAAGGCGAGCTTGATCGGATGCGCGAGTTCTTTCGCCACCTCGTCGCGGAACCGCAGCCACTTCGCGAAGTACAGCGCCGCCAGCAGCAGGAACACGCCGGCCGCGGTCCAGCCGAGCGCGCCGCCGGCGCCTGCCGGCAGTCCGAGGATCGCTTCGGCGCGCTGCACGGCGATCGCGAAACCCGCGAGCCCCATGACGACCGAAAAGAACGAAACCGGGAAGTACCGCAGGCGCGAGTCGGCGGCGGCGTGCTGGGTCGTTGTTGACATGGCGCATCGATGTCTGTCGGAGGGCGCGGATTTTGCGCCATGCGCCGGTGGCGGCGCGTGACCGGAATCACGGCGCGGCGAGATCGGTCGGCGCGCGCCTCACGCCCGCGCGAACGCCGCGAGCGACTTCGGATCGACGACGGTCACGCGCTCGCGCTCCAGCCGGACCCAGCCGCGTTCCTCGAAGACGCGCAGCAGCCGGCTGACGACTTCGCGCACGGTGCCCAGCTCGTCGGCGAGGTTCTGGTGCGTGGCGTTGACCACCGGCCCGCGCTGGATCAGCAGTTGCGCGAGCCGCTGGTCGAGCCGGCGGAAGGCGATTTCCTCGACCGCCTCCATCACTTCCGCCAGCCGCGCGCCGTACATGTCGAAGACGAAGCGGCGAAACGGCTCGTGCTCCAGGATCAGTCGCTGGAACTGCTCCGCCGGGATGCCGAGCAGCGTCACGTCGTCTTCCGCGATCCCTCGCGCCGAATAGTCGTTCTGCCCGAGCAGGCAGGCGCCGGATAGGATGCATCCCTCGCCCGGCGTCACGCGGTAGAGCACGAGTTCGCGTCCGTTCGGCGCGAGTTTGGAGACGCGCACGCTGCCGTCGAGCACGAGCGGAAAGCCTGTGCAGGGCATGTCGGGTTCGAACAGCACGGTGCCGGCGGCAACGCTGCGCACCACCGACTGCTTCAGCAGTGCGTCGAGCCTCTCGGCGGGAAGCTGCGCGAGCACCGGAAACCGCGCCAGCACCCGGGCGCGCAGCGCGACTGCATCGCCGATCGAGTTTCGGTCCATTCGCACCTCCGCGGAATTTCGCGCGCATCGTACGCCGCGGACGGCAAGGCGCGTCACAGACAGTCCGCGCGGCGGCGCGAACGCTTGCGGTTCGTCGGACCGATGCCGGTCCGCAGCGAGGTGAACCGTATGGATGCCCAGCGTGAAACCTCCACGCTCGAAGTCGTTTGTCCTCATTGCCACACCGGCGATCGGGTCGCCGCCGGTGCGTTAAGCGGCGCGCGTTGCAGCCGGTGCGGCGCAGCGCTCTTCGACGGCCGCCCGGCCGCCGTCGATGCCGAGTCGTTCGCGCGACACGCCGACCGCTCGGAGCTGCCGGTGGTCGTCGATTTCTGGGCGCCGTGGTGCGCTCCGTGTCGCGTGATGGCGCCGGTGTTCGAGGCCGTTGCGCGCGAGCTGGAGCCTCGTTTCCGGTTCCTCAAGGTGAATACGGACGAGGCGGGGGAACTGGCGGCGCGGTACCATGTCTTCGGCATCCCGACTTTCGCGATCTTCAAACGGGGGGGTGACGGCGCGCACGGCCGGCGCGATGACGCCGGCAGCGTTCTCGGCGTGGGTGCGATCCCACGCCTGAAACATCACAAAGGGAGACCGAGTCATGGCGCATATCGTGGTGATGGGTGCGGGCCTCGGCGGCATGCCGATGGCCTACGAGACGAAGGAACTGCTGCGCAAGGACGACCGCGTCACCGTGGTCGGTGTGGGCGAGACGTACCACTTCGTGCCGTCCAATCCGTGGGTCGCGGTGCACTGGCGCGCGCGCGGCGACATCGAGTTTCCGGTCGCGCCGTACCTGGCGAAGAAAGGCATCGCTTACGACGGCCGCGGCGTCAAGCGCGTGCACCCGCAGGAGAACCGGCTCGAACTGAACGACGGCTCCAGCCTCGCGTACGACTACCTCGTGATCGCAACCGGCCCGAAGCTCGCGTTCGACGAGATCGAGGGGCTGGGGCCGGATGGCTATACGCAATCGATCTGCCACGTCGATCACGCCGAACGAGGCGCGGCGGCGTGGGACGAGTTCGTCAAGAACCCGGGACCGATCGTGGTGGGTGCGGTGCAGGGCGCCTCGTGCTTCGGTCCCGCCTACGAGTTCGCCTTCATCATGGAAACCGATCTGCGCCGGCGCAAGATCCGCGACCGCGTACCGATGACCTTCGTCACCAGCGAGCCGTACATCGGTCATCTGGGGCTGGGCGGCGTGGGCGACTCCAAGGGCATGCTCGAGTCGATGCTGCGCGAGCGGCACATCAAGTGGATCTGCAACGCGAAGGTCACGAAGGTCGAGCCCGGCCGGATGCACGTGACCGAGCACGACGAGGACGGCAAGCCGAAAAAGGAACACCTGCTGCCGTTCGCCTACTCGATGATGCTGCCGGCGTTCAAGGGTGTCGATGCGGTGTTCGGCATCGAAGGGCTGACCAACCCGCGTGGCTTCATCCTGATCGACGAGCACCAGCGCAACCCGACCTACAAGAACGTCTACGCGGTCGGCGTGTGCGTGGCGATCCCGCCGGTCGAGGCGACCCCGGTGCCGACCGGGGCGCCGAAGACCGGCTTCATGATCGAGTCGATGGTGACCGCCGTCGCGCACAACATCCGCGAAGAGCTCGACGGCAAGGCGCCCACGCACAAGGCGACGTGGAACGCCGTGTGCTTGGCGGACCTGGGCGACACCGGCATCGCGTTCGTGGCGCTGCCGCAGATCCCGCCGCGCAACGTCAACTGGTTCAGCGAGGGCAAGTGGGTGCACCTCGCCAAGGTGGCGTTCGAGAAGTACTTCATCCGCAAACTCAAGAAGGGCACGTCCGAACCCATGTACGAGAAGTACGTGATGCGGGCCCTCGGCATCACCAAGCTGAAGAGCCGATGATCGGCGCGGCGTTTTGCGTTCGCCGGTTCGGCCGCGCCGACCGGCACGGCGCGGCGCGCCGGTGTGACGGTCCGGTGCGGCCGCCACACCGATTCGGAGAGCAACGATGGATGAATCGCTGGCTTTCACGCTCGAGCTCGAGCAGTTGCAGGACTTCGAATTCCGCGTCAAGTTCGACTGGCCGAACGTCGCCGAGCTGAGGCTCGACGAGCCCGCGCCGCTCGGCCGTTCGGCGGGTCCGAACGCGGCGCGGCTGATCGGTGCGGCGGTCGCCAACTGCCTCACGTCGAGCCTGCTGTTCTGCATGCGCAAGTTCAAGCAGGCGCCCGGCCCGCTGCGCGCCGAGGTGCGCGGCGAGCTCAAGCGCAACGAGCGCGGCCGGCTGCGCATCGGGCGCTTCGACGTGACGATCCGGCTCGCCGAGCAGGCGGCGGCGATCCAGCACTTCGACCGGTGCCTGGCGCAGTTCGAGGACTTCTGCGTCGTGACAGAGAGCGTGCGACACGGCATTCCCGTCGGCGTGCGCGTGGTCGACGCGAGCGGCGCCGAAGTGTTTGCCGGCGGCGAACCCGCGGCGCAGGCGTGACGCGCGGATGAACCGGCGCCGCGTCGCCTTCGTCGCCGTTGCGGCGCTCGCGATCGTCGCGCTCGGCGCGTTCGGGTACGCCCGCTTCCTGCGCGCAGTCGAGGTGCCGATCGTCGAGGCGGCGCAAGGGACCGTCGCGGTGCGCGTCGTCGGACCGGGCACGGTGCAGGCGCGCGTGCCGGTGACGCTCGCCGCGCGCATCACGGCGACGGTGCGGCAGCTCGACGCCGAACTGCTGCGCGCCGGCTTCGTCTCGCAGTCGGTGCTCGACGCGTCGGACGCCGCGCTGCGCGCCGCCGAAGCGAACCTCGACAACGCGCGCGCCGCGCTCGCCGCGCGCGAAGCCGAAGCTCGATCGCTGTCGCAGGAGCTGCGCTAAGCGGACACCGTGCTGTCGTTCGCGCGGATCGTCGCGCCGATGGACGGCGTGATCATCGCGCGCACGGCCGAAGTCGGCGCGACCGTCGTTCCCGGCACGCCGATCTTCCGCATGGTCGATCCGGCCACGCTGTGGATCGCCGTGCGCGTCGACGAGTCGGTCGTCGGCCGCGTGCGCGTCGGCCAGCCGGCCGACATCCGCCTGCGCACCGGCGAGACGCTCGCGGGCAAGGTCGCGCGCATCGCGCGGCAGTCCGACGCCGCGACGCGCGAACTGGAAGTCAGCGTCGCGTTCGATGCGCCGCCGGCGCGCTTCGCAATCGATCAGGAAGCCCAAGTGTCGATCGACGCCGGTGCCGACAGCGGCATCGCCGTGCCGCTCGCGGCGCTGACGCGCGACAGCGAGGGCGTGCGCGGCGTGCTCGTCGTCGTAGACGGTCGAACTCGCTTCCGACCCGTCGAGACGGGCAGCGCCGACGGCGAACGCGTGCTCGTCCGCACGGGGCTCGCGGCCGGCGAACGCGTCGTCGCGCAGGCGCAGGGCGTGCGCGCAAACATGCGCGTGCGCGATTCCGGCAGCTAGCGATCGGCCTCGATGGACCTCGCCATCAAGGACATCCGCCGCCATCTCGGCAAGTTCGTCGCGACGATCGCCGGGGTGGCGATGCTGTTGGCGATCGTGCTGGTGATGAACGGCATCTACCAGGGCAACATCGCCGACGGCGTCTGGCTGATCGACAACACGTCGACCGACCTGTGGGTCGTCGAACGCGGCCGCGGCGGGCCGTTCAACGAAAGCTCGCGCATGCCGCTCGATGCGTACAAGAGCGTGGCCGCGACGCCCGGCGTGGCCCGGGCGAGCCCCTTCGTCATCTACACCGCGCAGCGCGCGATCGGCGGCTCGGACAAGCAGTTCACGATCGTCGGCTACGACGTGTTCGGCGGGCTCGGCGGGCCCGGCCGTATCGTGCGCGGGCGCGCGATCGAAGCGCCGCACTACGAGATGGTCGCCGACGCCAAGATCGGCGTCGAACTGGGCGAGCGCGTGCCTCTCGGCGAGCGCGTGTACACGGTGGTCGGGCTCACGCGCGGCGCGGTCGACTCGGGCGGCAACCCGCTCGTGTATCTCGCGCTGCCCGACGCGCAGGAAGTGCAGTACGAACAGGACAAGCGCGCGTTGGTCGCCGCGCGCGCAGCCAGCCTGCAGCGGCTCGAGCGCGCCGGCTACACGCCCGAGCAGGCGGCGAAGCTGCTGCCGCTGCTCACCGGGCCCGCCAACACGGTCAACGCGGTGCTGGTTCGGCTCGCACCCGGCGCGGATGCCGAGGCAGTGCGCGCGCATATCGCCGACTGGCTGCACTTCAACGTCTACACGACCGAGGAGGAGCGCGCGCTGATGCTCGAAGGGCGGCTGCGGCGAATGTCGGCCGTGCTCGGTCTGTTCCGTGTGCTGCTGGTGATCGTTTCGATCGTCGTCATCGCGCTGATCGTCTACGTGCTGACGATCGAGAAGATCAAGTCGATCGCCACACTGAAGCTGATCGGCGCGCCGAACTTCGTCATCGTGCGGCTGATCATGGAGCAGTCGCTGGCGCTGACCTTCGCGAGTTTCGCGGTCGCGTACGCGCTGCGCGAACTGATCGCGCCGCGCTTTCCGCGCACGCTGACTTTCCTCCCCGAGGAGACCGCCGCGACCTTCGTCGTGATGTTCGTCGGCGGCGTGCTCGCGAGCTTGATGGCGATCTGGCACGCGCTGCGCACGCCGCCGCAGCTCGCGCTCGGAGGCTGACATGGCGGTGCTCGAAGTCGCCGGGGTCGGCAAGACCTTCGGCAGCGGCGAACTGGCGGTGCAGGCGCTCAAGCCCGCGACCTTCAGCGTCGAAGCGGGCGAACTGGTGGCGCTGCTGGGACCGAGCGGATCGGGAAAGAGCACGCTGCTGCTCGCGATCAGCCTGATCCTCGAGCCCACGAGCGGGCGCATCGTGATGAACGGGCAGGTCGTCTACGACCAGGGTCGCACCGGCATCGACGTGCGCGCGTTCCGCAGAAGGAACATCGGCTTCATCTTCCAGCAGCACAACCTGATCCCGTTCCTGACCGCGCAGGAAAACGTCGCGCTCGTGCTGCGGTTGAACGGGGTCGGTCGGCGCGAGGCGGCGCGCCGCGCGAAGGAGCTGCTCGGCTATCTGGAGATCGCCCATCGCGCCGATTCGCTGCCGGCGAATCTTTCGGGCGGCGAGCAGCAGCGGGTCGCGATCGGCCGGGCACTCGCGAACGAGCCGCCGCTCGTGCTCGCCGACGAGCCGACCGCCGCGCTCGACACCGAGCGCGGAACGAAAGTGATGGCGCTGCTGCGCAAGATCGCGCGCGAGCGCCGCTCGGCGGTGATCACCGTCACGCACGATCGCCGGATGATCGAAGGCTTCGACACCGTCTACCACCTCGACGACGGACACTTGTCGCGGATGACCGACGCCGCAGCCAGCGCGGTGTAATGGTCCTCGACGACATGGAGGCCACGGACAAAGGAAGTTGAATTGCTCGGTGTTCTCCGTGTCTCGGCGGTCGAACCCGCGGCCTTCGAAGACCGAAGCCTTCACCACCGAGACACGGCGATCACGGAGAAAAGACGCGGAACCTTCTCCGTGTCGAACGACGCCCGCCTCGTCACGTGGGGGCGTTGCCGACGCGGGTCAATGCCGCCGGTCGAGCACGCCCATCTGCTTGCCGAGCGTGCTCATGCGCGAGCCGACCAGCGGGATCGGGCGGCCGGGCAGCAGGATGTTCCAGTAGATCGGTTTGAACGCGAGCTTGCCGAGGTGATTGAGCCGCGTTTCCTTCAGCAGCGACAGCGGGCCGATCACCGGGAGCGGGAACTTGCCGGGCACCGGCTGGATGTCGTAGTTGAAGTCGATCAGGATCGCCTTGCCGTGGCCGGTCTCGATGAAGCAGTTGGCGTGACCGTCGGCGAGCGGCTGCGCCTCCTTGCCGGCGACTTCACGCAGCAGGTTGTGCACGACGATCTCGGCCTGGAAGTGCGCGACCGAGCCCGCCTTCGAGGTCGGCACGTTGGCGTTGTCGCCGAGCAGGAAAACGCGCTCGGCCTTCTTCGCTTTCAGCGTCTGCTTGTCGGTCAGTCCGAAACCGAGTCCGTCGCCGAGCCCGGCGTCGTCGATCAGCTCGGAGCCCTCGTGCGGCGGGATCGTCACCAGCAGGTCGTACGGGACGGTCTGCCCGTCGGGGCAGGCGATGTGCGTATCGGTCACCTTGGCGAGCGACGCGTTCGGCACGACCTTCACGCCCTTGCCGGCGAGCATGCCGGTCAGCATCTCGTTGCAGATCGGCTTGGTGAACGCGCCGGCGAGCGGCGTCACCAGCGTCAACTGCGTGCGGCTGCGCAGTCCGCGCCGGGTCAGGTAATCGTCCGCCAGGCAGATGAATTCCAGCGGCGCGACCGGACACTTGATCGGCATCTCGGCGATGTCGACGACCAGATCGCCGCCGTCGAAGTTCGCGAGCGCCTGCGCGAGCGCGAGCGCGCTGTCGGGCGTGTAGAAGCCGTGCGCGCGTTGGCCCCAGCGCTCGGGCAAGCCTTCGATCGCGTCGACCACGGTGCGGCAGCCGAGCGCGAGCACGAGCCAGTCGTACCGGTGCTCGCCGCGCTCGGTCGTCACGCGTCGCGCGGTCGGGTCGATCGCGGCGATGCGCTCGCACAGGTACTCGACGCCCGGTCCGACGAAATCGCGGTTGTCGCGCTGGATGTCGGCCAGCGTTCGATAGCCGCGCGTCTGGAACGGCAGGAACAGCAGGCCCGGCTGGTACGTGTGCTTCGGCGAGTCGCCGATCAGCTTGACGCGCAGGTCGAGGCTCGCGCGGCGCGCCTGTTTCGCCAGCAGGTTGGCGACGACCATCCCGCCGGTGCCGTCGCCGAGGATCAGGATCTCCGTGGTCAAGGCAAACCTCCATTCGAGCGACGCCGCGTCGTTCGATCGCCGTGTCCTAACACGGTCGAGCGTAGTGGACTGCGCGCACATGACTTCTGTCGCAAGTCAACGAGCGGCAACGATGCCGTGCCGCCGCCACCGACGCCTGGCCGCATGCGAAGGTCGGGATACGCGCGGCGGCGCGAATCCAACTTCGGACGAGTGCTCTAGCATTCTGCAAGTGTCACATCGCCACAATCAGCCATGCGCCAGGCCCTCACGACGCTGACCGTCCAGACCCCCGGCCGCGGCCTGGTCGAAATCACGCGCCGCGCGGCCGAATGGGTGCGCGGAACGGGCGTGCGCGACGGGTTGCTGACGCTGTTCGTCCGGCATACGTCCGCGAGCCTGCTCGTCCAGGAAAACGCCGATCCCGAAGTGCGGCGCGACCTGGAGCGCTTCTTCGCGCGGCTCGTTCCCGACGGCGATCCGCTGTTCGAGCACACGACGGAAGGCCCCGACGACATGCCGGCGCACGTGCGCGCCGCGCTCACGCAGACGCAGATCGCGGTGCCGGTCGTCGGTGGTGCGCTCGCGCTCGGGACCTGGCAGGGGATCTACGTCTACGAACACCGCCGGCGCGGCCAGGCGCGCGAGGTCGTGCTGCATCTCGTCGGCGAATAGCCCGGTCCGCCGGCGCGCTCACGCGCCGGCGCGATACCGTCCCGGCGCAACGCCCATCTCGCGCTTGAACGCGCGCGCGAACGTGGCTTCGGATTCGTAACCGGTCTCGGCGGCGATCTGCGCGATCGGGCGGTGCGTGTCGCGCAGCCGCGCCGCCGCGAGCTGCATGCGCCAGCTCGTCAGGTAGCTCATCGGCGGCACGCCGAGCAACTGCACGAAGCGATCGGCGAACGCCGAACGCGAAAGCGCCACCGCGCCGGCCAACTCCTCGGTCGTCCACGCGTGCGCGGGGCGCGCGTGCAGCAGCGCGAGCGCGCGCCCGATCGCGGGGTCGCGCAGCGCGGCGAGCCAGCCGCGTCGCTCGGCGGGCAGCGTGTCGACGTGGCCGCGCACCGCCTCGACGAACAGCAGCTCCGAAAGCTTGCCGAGCACCGTTTCCGAGCCGGCGCGTCCGGCGGCGACTTCCTGCGCGGCATAGCGGAACGACGCCGCGACCCATTCGGCGCACGGCTTGCCGTTCAAGTCGAGCGTGAACACGCGCGGCAGCGCTTCGACGAGCGGATGGCGGATCGCGTCGCAGCCGACGAAGCCGCAGACGATGCGGGTGAGCGCGCCGCCGCCGCCGTGCTCGATGCGCGCCAGCCCGCCGTCGCCTTGCAGCGCCGCCAGCGCGTCGCCATCGACCGGTGTCAATCCGGGCTCGCTCGCGAGCGTGTGTGTGTCGTTGCGCGGCAGAAGCACCATCGCGCCGCTCGCGACTTCGACCGGCGCGTTGCCTTCGACCTGCAGCAGCATGCGGCCTTCGATCACGTAGTGGAAGGCGATGACGCTGGCGGGCGGTTCGGCCGTGTAGCGGCAGTCCTCGGGGCCGACGTGCGCCGAGATGCACCACGGCGCCGTGAACTTCGCGTCGAGAAACACGCCGCCGGACAGGCGAACGACCCGCAGCACGTCGGACAGTGCATCCATCGGCGCACGAACCTCGTAGATCCGGACTGCTGCGCGCGCAGCGGGCGGCGGATCGGCCAAGCGATGCGGCGGATCGGCCATTCTCGCGGCGCGCGCGGCTTCCTAAATTAGCAGGCCCGGTCCGCGGCGCGGACCCCACGTTTTCGAGGAACGATCCATGAAGCTGTTCGATACCGCCGGGCACGCCGTGTCCGGCGCGAACCACGAGAGCCTTGCCGCGTTCGAGCGCGCGGCGCACGAACTGCGCTGTTTCATCGGCGACCCGGTCGCCACCGTCGAGGCGGCGCTGGCCGCCAGCCCGGAGATGACGATGGCGCACGTGCTGAAGGCCTACCTGCATCTGCTCGGCACCGAGCCCGCGGGAATTCCCGTTGCGCGCGCCTGTTACGAGGCGGCGCGAGAGCTGCCGGCCAACGACCGCGAGCGCGGTCATCTCGAAGCGGTGCGCCTGCTCGCCGAAGGGCGCTGGCGCGAGGCCGGACGCACGCTGGAGGACGTGAGCGTGGCCTACCCGCGCGACGCGCTCGCGCTGCAGGCCGGGCACCAGATCGACTTCTTCACCGGCGATTCGCGCATGCTGCGCGACCGGATCGCGCGCGCGCTGCCCGCGTGGAGTCGGTCGATCCCCGGCTATCACGCGCTGCTCGGCATGCACGCGTTCGGCCTCGAGGAAACCGGCGACTACGCGCAGGCCGAACAGCAGGGCCGCGCCTGCGTCGAGCTGGAGCGGCGCGACGGCTGGGGCTGGCACGCGGTCGCGCACGTGTACGAGATGCGCAACCGCCCGCGCGACGGCATCGCGTGGATGACGCGCGACAGCGACGCGTGGTCGAACGAAAGCTTCTTCGCCGTGCACAACTGGTGGCATCTCGCGCTGTTCCAGCTCGAGCTGGGACAGATCGAGGAGGTGTTCAAGCTTTTCGACGGTCCGATCTACGGCAGGCGCTCGAACGTCGTGCTCGACATGATCGACGCCTCGGCGCTGCTGTGGCGGTTGCAGCTTCGCGGCGCCGACGTCGGCGACCGCTGGACCGCCGTCGCCGACCACTGGGCGCCGATCGCCGGCGCCGGCAACTACGCGTTCAACGACATGCACGCGATGATGGCCTTCGTCGGCAGCGGCCGCACCGACCTGCAGCAGGCCGTGCTCGAGGCGCAACGCGCGGCGCTGACCGGACTCGGCGACAACGCGGATTTCACGCGCGAAGTGGGGCACGCGGCGACGCGCGCGATCCAGGCCTTCGGCGCCGGCAACTACGCCGAATGCGTGCGCCTGCTGCGCCCGATCCGCAACATCGCGAACCGCTTTGGCGGCAGCCACGCGCAGCGCGATCTGCTCGACCTGACGCTGATCGAAGCGGCCTTCCGCGCGGGCGACCAGGGGCTCGCCGCCGCGCTCGCTGCCGAGCGCAGCGCCGTGCGTCCCGAAAGCCCGCTGGCGCGACTGTTCGTCGCGCGCGCGAGCGGGCTGGCCAAGGCGGCGTGAGTTCATCCTCCCCCCTTGAAAAGGGGGATCGAGGGGGGATTGCTCGTCCCTGGCACCCGCTGGAGAAGTCCCCCCTACCCCCCTTTGCGAAAGGGGGGTGTGAGAGCAGCTCACTCCCCCGCCGCCGACACCGCAGCCGCCGCGCGCGCCGCGCGGCGGCTGCGGCCGATGCGTTCGCCGCGCCGCTTGCGCAGCCAGACCCACAAGCCGGTCAGCACGAGCAGGATCGGCATCGCGCCGGTGGCGCTCATCGCGACCATGCCGGCGGTGCCGAACGCGGTGCCGCTGTGCAGCGGGAACAGCCAGTGCATCAGGGTTTCGCCCGCCGTGCGCGTGCGATCGCTGCGCTCGACCAGGATCTGCGCGGTGACCGGATGCACCCAGACGATCGTGTCGCCGAGGCGATGTTCGTCGCCGGCGCGCTTCAGGTAGAAGAGATATCCGCTCGCGCGTTCCGGCGGTCCGTGGATTTCGGTGATCGCGCGGTCCGGATAGGCGCTGCGCACCGCGGCGACGATCTCGCCGAAGGGCTTCGGCTCGTCGCGGGCACCGGGCACCCACGGAATCGTCGGAAACGACGCGACCTTCGAGAACACGTTGACGAGGTCGCGCACGTAGTTCAGATAAACGAGCGTACTGCCGGTGACCGTGGCCAGCACCAGCAATGCGAAGAAAAGCGCGCCGGCCGAGCGGTGCAGGTCGAAGAAGATGCGCGTGGCGTTGCCGCGCCAGTTGATCCAGACGAGCCGCTTGAAGTTTTCGCGCTTGCGCGGCCACGCGACGACGAAGCCGGTGATCGCGTTGGCGAGCAGCAGGAAACCGGCGATGCCGACGATGTTCGAACCGGCATTTCCGAGCAGCACGTTGCGATGGAACTCGTACACGGTCTTCAGCAGGTACGGCGCGGACAGACCGAGCGTCTCGGCGCCGCGCGTGCCGAGCAGTGCGCCGGTGACCGGGTTGAAGAACGCTTCGATGCGTTCCGAGCCGACGCGCCGGTTCGGCGACGTGCGGATGAACAGCCGGTACACCTCGCTCTGCGCGAGCGGCAGCCGGATCCGCTCGACCTTGCCGAGCGCGTAGCCGTCGGTCGCGCGCGCGGCGATCGCGTCGGGCGCGAGCCACGGCCCGCGGTCCGCGGTCGTCAGCAATCCGGGGTTCAACCAGGCGTCGATCGGGTCCTCGAAAACCAGCACGCTGCCGGTCACTCCGACGAGCGCGAACCACAGCCCGAGCCCGATGCCGAGCCAGCGATGGACCGAGAACCAGGTATTACGGTCGCGCATGCCTCCCTCGCCGGCAGCACTGCGCGCCGACTCTAGCATCGCGATCCAGACCGTGGCGGCGTGCGGCTGATCGAGCGCAAGACCGCGCGCACGCGCTGCCCTATCGTCTGTGCCGGCTTCGTGCGTGGGGAGGCATTGATGGACACGATGGCATGGATCGCGCTCGCGGTTTTCGCGATCACGATCCTCGCGGTGATCACCAACGTCGTCGACGGCGCGGTTGCCGCGCTGATCGGCGTGGCGACGATGATCTGGGTCGGCGTGATGACCGAGGTCGAGGCGTTCCAGCTCGTCGACTGGAACGTGATGGCGATCCTCGTGAGCATCTGGATCATCGCCGGCTACTTCGGCAAGACGGGGGTGCCGAGCTGGCTTTCGGTGCGGGCGCTGCGGCTGTCGGGCGGGCGGCCCGGGCTGCTGGTAATGATCCTGTCGCTGCTGGCCGGCGTGATCTCGATGTTCGTCGACAACGTCGTCGTGATCCTGATGATGGCCCCGGTGGCGCTGCCGCTGGCGCGCGCGATGAAGCTGCCGGTCACGCCGGTCGTGCTGATGATCGGGTTTTCGGCCAACTTCATGGGAACGGCGCTGCTGCTGGGCGACCTGCCGCCGCAGATGCTGCACAGCGTGTCCGGCGCGGAGTTCCGCGACTTCATCTGGCAGCACGGGCGGCCGTCGTCGTTTCCGATCCTGATGGCGACCTTCGCCGTGACGCTGGCGGCGATGTACGCGTACGGCTTCCGCGCGCGCGGGCGCGCGGCGGTCGACGTCGCAAGCCTGGGGATCGAAACGCGCATTCCGAGCCGCACCTTCGCGACGGTCGTCGTCGGCTGGTTCCTGGCGACGGTGGTCGGCATGGCGTTTCGCGAGCTGCTCGGCGTCAAGCTCGGCTTCATCGCGCTGACCGGCGCGGTGACGCTGGTGCTCGCGCTCGAGGCGCTGAGCGGCCGCGTGAAGGCGCCGAGCTTCGAGGAAATCCTGGGCGAGCTGGACTGGCGCGCGATCTTTTTCTACATCGCGCTGTTCGCGCTGGTCGGCGGCCTGGAGAAGATGAAGATCATCGACCAGCTCGCGCACGCGCTGCGGCCGCTGTTCGCGGAGAATCTCGCGCTCGGCGCGACCCTGCTGTACTGGGTCACCGTGCCGATCGCCGGCGTCGTCGAGCACGACGCCTACATCCTGACCTTCCTGTACACGATCCGGGACATGGCGTCGACGGGCGTGGCGGTGTGGCCGCTGTGGTGGATGCTGCTGTGGTCGGGAACGCTCGGCAGCAACCTGACGGTGGCCGGCGCGCCGGCGCTGTTCGCGGCGCTGAACATTTGCGAGCGCGAGGAAAGGCGCAGGATCTCGCTGCGCGAGTTCCTCGCGTGGAGCGTTCCATTCACGCTGGTCGCCGCCGGCGTGTGCTACGCGCTCGGCATGCTGATCTGGGTGCTGCCGTTCGCGCGGTGAACTCGAAACGAAGGAAGGACGCCATGTTCAAGCACATCCTGATTCCGACCGACGGCTCGAAACTGTCGGAAAGAGCCGCCGCCGCCGGCGTCGAACTGGCGCGTGCGCTCGGCGCTCGCGTGACCGGCTTCTTCGCCGCGCCGGCGGCGACACCGCTGGTCTACGAAAACCTGCTGCCGGTCGGCTATCTGCCGCCCGACGAACACGCGAAGCTGATCGAGCACGCGGCGGCGAAGTACCTGGCCGTCATCGAGCGGGCCGCGCAGGCGGCCGGCGTGCCGTGCACCTGCGAGCACGTGACGAGCGACTTCCCCGCCGACGCGATCCTGGAGGCCGCGCGCCGGCACAAGTGCGACCTGATTTTCATGGCCTCGCACGGACGGCGCGGCCTGTCGGCGGTGCTCCTCGGCAGCGAGACGCAGAAGGTGCTGACGCACGCGAAGGTGCCGGTGCTGGTCTACCGGTGAGGCGCGCTCAGCTCGACGCGCCCTTCATCTGCGACCGCAGGTAGTTCTGCAGTCCGACCTTGCCGATCAGCTCGAGCTGCGTCTCGAGCCAGTCGATGTGTTCCTCGGTGTCGTCGAGGATGTCGACGAAGATCTCGCGCGACACGAAGTCCTGCGCGCTCTCGAAATACGCGATGCCCGCCTTCAGCGCGCCCTGAGCGGTGCGCTCCAGCGCCAGATCGGCCTTCAGCACCTCTTCGACGTCCTGCCCGATCGTTAGCTTGCCGATGTCCTGCAGGTTCGGCAGCCCGTCGAGCATCAGGACGCGCTTGATGAGCCGGTCGGCGTGCTTCATCTCGCCGATGGACTCCTCGTATTCGCGCTTGCCGAGACGCCCGAGGCCCCAGTGGTCGAGCATCCGCGCGTGAAGGAAGTACTGATTGATCGCGGTGAGCTCGTTCTTCGGTTGCGCGTTCAGGTGCGCGATCGCCTGCTTGTCGCCTTGCATGGGCTCGCCTCCGTCGGTCGGGCGAAACTTACGCGGCGATGCTACTCGCGTCCGGCTCCTCGATCCGCAGGATCTCGCCCTCGATCAGCGCAGCGGCCGTGCCTCGGCAGCAGCCGCAACCGGCGCCCACGCCGAGCGTCATCGTCAGGTCTTCGACCCGCGTGGCGCCGCGCGCGACGGCGGCGCGGATCTCGCGGTCGGTGACCGCATGGCAGATGCAGACGTACATGTCGGATCCCGTCCCGGAGCAGGCCGGATCGCCTCCTGCCGGATTCGTGATTTCAGTCAAAGCGAGCTTAATGAGAACGGTTATCATTTGCAACCGGAACGGTCGCACCGCTTTGACCGATGTCAGAACCCGCGAGGACAACGCGAATGACCTTGGACCAACTCCCCCGCGGGCAGGCGGCCCGCGTGTGCGCGGTCGTTCCGCGCGGGCCGGCCGATGCGATCGGCCGCCGGCTGGGCGAGCTCGGCTTCGTCCCCGGCGAGGCGGTGCGTCTCGTCGCACATGGTCCGTTCGGGCGCGAACCGGTCGTCGTGCAGGTCGGCTTCACGCGTTTTGCGCTGCGCCGCGCGGAGGCGCAGCGCGTGCACGTCGAAGCGCTCGCGGAAGCCGTGCGATGAGCGAAACCGCGGCGCTGCGCATCGCGCTGGTCGGCAACCCGAACTGCGGCAAGACTGCCCTGTTCAACCGGCTGACCGGCGCGCGGCAGAAGGTCGCGAACTACCCCGGCGTCACCGTCGAGCGGCGCGAAGGCCGCTGGCGCGCGCCGTCGGGCCGCGTCTTTCGCGTGCTCGACCTGCCGGGCGCCTACAGCCTCGACCCCAAGAGCCCCGACGAAGCGGTGACGCGCGCGGTCTGCCTCGGCGAGCGCGCCGACGAGCCACGCCCCGACGTGCTCGTCTGCGTCGCCGACGCGACCAACCTGCGGTTGCATCTTCGTTTCGCGCTCGAAGTGCGCGCGCTCGGCCGGCCGATCGTGCTCGTGCTGAACATGATGGATGCGGCGCGCCGCCGCGGCATCGCCATCGACGTGGAGCGGCTCGCCGCCGAGTTCGGCGCGCCGGTGGACGCGACCGTCGCGGTCGAGCGCGACGGTGCCCGCGCACTCGTCGAGCTGCTCGACCGGGCGCCGCTTCCCGAGCCGGCGCTCGGCGGCGTCGGCGATCCGCACGCGGAAACGGCGCGGCTGCTCGCAGCCGCCGTGACGATGCCGCGCGCAACCGCCGCGATCGACGACGCGATCGACCGCGTCGTGCTGCATCCGGTCGCCGGGCTCGCGCTGCTCGGACTGCTGCTCTTCCTGATGTTCCAGGCCGTCTACGCCTGGGCGGCGCCGCTGCAGGAAGGCATCGAATCGGCGACGATGGCGCTCGGCGCGCAGGTCCACGCGCTCCTGCCGCCGGGTCCGCTCAAAAGCCTGCTCGTCGACGGCGTGATCGCCGGTGCCGGCAGCGTGCTCGTGTTCCTGCCGCAGGTGCTGATCCTGTTCCTGTTCATCCTCGCGCTCGAGGAATCGGGCTACCTGCCGCGCGCGGCCTTCCTGCTCGACCGGCTGATGGTCGGCTCGGGTCTGTCCGGCCGCTCGTTCATTCCGCTGCTGTCGAGCTTCGCGTGCGCGGTGCCCGGCATCATGGCCACGCGCTCGATCCAGCATCCGCGCGACCGGCTCGTGACGATCCTGGTCGCCCCGTTGATGACCTGCTCGGCGCGCCTGCCTGTCTACGCGCTGCTGATCGGCGCCTTCATTCCGGCGCGCGACGTGGCAGGCGTGCTGAACCTGCAGGGGCTCGTGCTGTTCGGGCTGAACGCCGCGGGCATCGCCGCCGCGGTCGCCGTCGCTTACGCGATCAAGCGCTTTGCGCCCGGCACCGGCGAGCATCCGCTGCTGCTCGAGCTGCCTTCGTACCGGCTGCCGAACCCGCGCGACCTGGCGCTCGGACTGCTCGAACGCGCGCGCATCTTCGTCCGCCGCGTCGGCACGATCATCCTCGCGTTGACGGTGCTCCTGTGGGCGCTGGCGAGCTTTCCCGCGCCGCCGGCGGACGCGGCGCTGCCGGCGATCCACTACAGCTTCGCGGGACACGTCGGCCGCGCGCTCGAGGTCGTCTTCGCGCCGATCGGCTTCAACTGGCAGATCGCGATCGCGCTCGTGCCGGGGCTCGCCGCGCGCGAAGTCGCCGTCGGCGCGCTCGCGACCGTCTACGCACTGTCGGCGACCGGCGAGGACGCCGCCGTGCAGCTCGCACCGGTGATCGCCGCGCAATGGGCGCCGGCGACCGCGTTCGCGCTGCTCGCGTGGTACGTGTTCGCGCCGCAATGCATCGCCACGCTCGCGGTGATCCGCCGCGAGACCAATTCGTGGCGCACGATGGCCGTCGCCGCCGGCTATCTCACGCTGCTCGCGTATGCCGCGGCCTTCGTCACCCATCGCGTCGCGTCGGCACTCGCATGACCGCCTACGAACTGTTCGGGACGGCAGTGACCGCGCTCGCGGTCGTCGCCGCAGCTCGCTATGCGTTCGTCCGGCTGCGGGCCGCCACAACGACATCGGCGCGCGCCGAGCGGCCCGCCTGCGCGTCGGGCTGCGGCGGCTGCGGCGGCTGTCCGCCGCCGGCCGAGCACCGCGTCCGCTGGGTCGCGCGGCCGCGCGAGCAACCACCGCACGGACAGGGCAAGCGCGCTTTATCATCGGGGCAATGACGCCGCCCCGCGACCTCGCCCGCATCCGCCTCGACAACGCGCTGCTGCTGTTCGACGAGTTCGTGCACCAGGCCGCGCGCAATCCCGACGCCGCCACGCTGCGCGGACTCGAGGGCCGCTTCGCCGAGCGGCTGCAGATCCAGCCGAGCTACTGGAGCCAGATCAAGAGCCGTTCGCGCCAGATCGGCGAGCGGCTTGCGCGGCAGTTCGAGCAGCGCATGCACAAGCCGTACGGCTGGATGGACCAGCCGCACGGACGCGACACCGGCATCGCCGCGCGAACGCCGGTGGCCGCGGCCGCGGCGCCGGCTGCCGAAGACGAAGGCGGAGTGCCGCGCGACGACGACGAGCGCTTCATCGTCAGCCTGGTGCTGAGCTACTACCGGCGGCATCCCGAGCGCGCGCGGACACGCCTGCTCGAACTGCTCGGCGAGGTGCTCGTGCCCGCGCCGGCGCCCGACGATGCGCGCGCCGCGGACGCCGCGGCCGCGCGCCGGGCGGCGGACGAGCGCGACGCCGAACTCTGGCGCCGCTCCCGGCTCGGTGTTGCGCCGCTGAAACGCAAGCGGTGAGCCCACCCCGCGGCGTGAAAATTCTGCTTGCGCTCCTGATAAACGTCGGTTTATCATTCGGCCGTCGCTGCGAACGACCTGCACCGCAGATCGAAGGGCAGCTTCCATCCACCGCTGACCGCGAAAGGAGCCGCACGATGTTCGAGCAAAACCTCGCATGCACGGGCATGGGCTCGGCCATCGTCGGCGGGCTGCCGACCTTCCGCACCCGGGAGCTGCGCGCGCACTAGCGCCGCCGCCTCAGCGCTTCATTCGAGCGCGCTCGGCCCGGGTCGGCACCGCCGCCCCGGGCCGAATCGTTTTCGCCCCGCTGTTCGTTCCAGGCCGGACCGCCGCGCCCGGTCCGATCGCAGCAACCCGCCTCCTTCGAGGAGGACGCAGTGAAACCACGACTCGCCGCACCGAAACCGCGCAATCCGCTGGTCGCGGCCGCTCGCTTCCGGCGCGCCGGCGCCCATCGCGCCGGCCGCGCGACCAAGCGCCAGGCCGCGCAGCGAGCGTTGCGCAGGGAAATCGAAGCCCTGAAAGAAGGGCCCTGAGCGAATCGCCGCGACGCGCCCCGTCGCGGCCCGACACGAGGAGAGTGTCATGGCACGTACGATCGGATGGACCGCCGCCGGCAACGCGCCGCCCGCGCGACGAATCGCCGCGGCGGCCTTGCTCGGCGCAAGCGCAGCGCTGGCGCGGCTCGCCGCCCGGCTCGACGCAGCGCGCAGCGCGCCCGAACGGCGCACGCTCGAGTTCGCCGCGCTGAACGTCGGCGGGCGTCGGGGCGGCGCGCTCTACGAAGACGGCCGGCTCATCGGCTGGCTGCCCGGCGTCACACGGCTGTGAGCGCCGGCGGTGGGCGGCGGATGCGTTCAGCGCAGCGCGAACAACGCGGCGTGCAGCCGCTCGTGCGCGACGAGTTGCCGTACGAACTCGCGCTCGCTGCGGCCACCTTTCGCACGCAGCACGCGGGCGGCCGCGCGGCGCTCGCCGGCGGGCCAGCGCTCGAAGCCGGGCAGCAGCCGCACGAGCGGGGCGGCGCGCTCCCACGCGCGCCGCTCGTCGGCCGTGAAGCCGGCCAGCGACTTCAGCCCGCAAAGGCGCAGCGCCTCGCGGCCGCATTCGCGCAGCGCGCGCTCGCGGTCCGCGCCGGCGCACGCGTCGAGCAGCCTTGCGGCGCGCAGGCCGATGCGCGCGATCGGCGGCAGCGGCAGTGGCTGCGCCGGATCGAGTTCGAAATACAGATGCCTGCGCGCGAGCGCACGCAGCGTCGCTTCGCTCGACCGATGGCGCGAGTCGCGAGCGATCCGCGCCAGCTCCGCCTGCGCGAGGCGCCGCGCGTCGGCCGCGCGCGGTGCGAAGCCGAGCTTGAAGTAGAACCACCACGCGCCGGAGGCGATGCCTTCGTCGTTGCCGTGCCCGAGCTGGTACGGGTCGAGCGTGAACGAGGTCGCGCCGAACACGTGATGCAGCATCGCCAGCATGCGCGCGAAAAGGTAGGCCGACTCCCCGCCGCGGAAAGTCTCGAAGGTGTTGAACGACAGCGCGGCCGAGCGGCCGACGAGGTCGGCCTGCAGATAGCCGACCGGCACGCCGCTGCGCAGGATCAGCCCGCCGTAGATCGCCGCGAGCGGCGCGCGCCGCTCCGGTTCGACGCCGTTCAGCGCGAACGAATAACCGTCGCCGTCGTCGACGAGCCAGGCGTCGTCGGCGTTGCCGTAGGCGAACGCGTCGAGGTCGCGCTGCCGGGCGACCATCGCGCCGCGCGCCAGCGCGATCGCCGCGCCGCCGGCGGCGGCGGAAAGTCGGCGCAGCGCTTGCGGCGCGCGCGCGATCTCGCGCCGCAGATCGGGCCGCGCGCGCCGCAGCGGCGCCGTCTGATACGCGATGCGCGCGCCGACGATCTTCTCGCGCGTTCGCGCAGGCGTGTCCCTGCCTGCGGCGAGCGTGCAGCTCGGGTTGATGTCTTCGTAGAACGCCTCGCGCGTGAACGAATCGCCGGGCATCGCGGCGATGCGTTCGATGAGGAAAACCGCGTCGGGGATGCGTCCGCGCAACCGGTCAAGCACCGCGTAGCCGGGCAGCGCGAGTTCTTTCAGCGCCGCCGCTTCGAGCGCGCTGATCAGCATCGGCAGCGACCGCGCGATGTTGTCGCCGGCCAGCGTGTCGCTGCGGTCCAGCCGCAGCAGCGCGGGCCAGCGCCGCGCCAGCCACAGCGCGGTCGGCCAGAAGAACGGGTAGCCGGTATCGGTCCCGGCGATGCCGCTGTGCGCGAGCGCGGCGCGGTGCGCGCGCAGATCGCCGCGGCGATCGAAGCGCGCAAGCATCGTCTCGACCAGCGCCAGCACGCGCGCGTCGTCCGGATACGCGCGCAGGAAGCACAGCGCTTCGTGCAGCCGCTCGACCTGACGCGCGCTGCGCAGGCGAGCGCGCGCGAGCCTTCGCAGCAGCCGCAGCTTGCGCGCGGTGTGGCGGCCGCCGAACGAGTCCTTGCAGCGTTCGAGTGCGGCCAGCGCGCGTGCCGCCGAGCCCGGTGCCGGCCGGTTTTCCTGTTCGAACGCGTTCATCGCGCGGCATCGTAGAGCAGGCGCGGCGCCCGCGGGGCGCATGTCGCCGATGCCCGCGACGGCCTTGGCAGGGGCACAATGCGCGGCGCAGTCTGCGCCGATGCGGCAGGGAGGTGAGATGGCGATCCGCGTGGTCCGGCTTGGCAGCCCGCGTGCGCCGGGCGAAGGGGTGCGCATCGGTACGGTCCGGCGGCCGCCGCGCGGCGTGCCGAAGCACGAATACGCGCAGCGCGATCTGTACGACGTCTGGCTGCCCAACCTCGCGCCGAGCGAGGAACTGCTCAAGCGCGGCCAGGCGGCGTCCGACGAGCGCGCGTGGCGCAGCTTCGCGGCGCGCTACCGCGCCGAGATGAACCGCCCCGAAGCGAGCCGCGTGCTGGACGTGCTCGCCGCGCTGTCGCACGGCGCCAACTTTTCGGTCGGCTGCTACTGCGAGAACGAGGCGCGTTGCCACCGCTCGCTCCTGCGCGAGCTGCTCGCCGAGCGCGGCGCCGCGATCGTTCAGGACGGGGGAACACGGCCGTGAGCCCGCCGATCCGCACCGACGCTCCATGCCGCACCGCCGAATCCTGCCTGCGCTTGCCCGCAGCGGCGCGCTCGCTACGGTCGAACCGTGGGTACGTTCGACCCGAACCTCTCACCGCGGGGACACCGAGGGCACAGCGAAGTGCGCGACACAAGCACGCGCGATAAAGGACAGCGATCGCCCGACCGCTGACACACGACGGACCGGCATTTTTCTCGGTGTTCTCGGTGTCTCTGTGTTCAACCGTTTCCCGGGTTCAACCGTGCGGGATCTGCGCCGCTTTGAACGCGTGCGCCAGCGCGGCGGGCGTGAGCTTGCGCAGTTCCTTCAGCGAGTGCACTTGCTCGCGGCCGCAACGGCTGCAGCGGTACACGGGCGTGGTCAGGTCGACCGCGAAGGCGTCGATCTGCGGCAGGGCGACGTCGAAGCTGAACGTGTGCCGGTGGTCGGCCTGCTGCTGCAGTTCGCCGCCGCAATCGGCGCAATGGAAGTGCTTGACGATGAGCCCCTTCTCGGCGCCGGCCGGCAGTTTCGGCTCGTCGAGCTCGGTCAAGTGGTCGAGCAGCAGCAGCGGGAAATCCGGATTCACGAACTGCCGGTGGCCGTTGCCGCAGACGAGCACCGGCATGCCGCGCAGCGTGACGGCGAGCTCCTTTTCCTCGCCGGTGACGTCGTCGATGCGCGCGGGTGCGGCGGGTTCGCGGCAGATCGCGCAGGTCTTGGACTTGTTGGTCATGGCTGCCTCCTTGCCGAGGGGACGGCTGCTACGCGGGCCGCCAGTTTCGGCCGAACGGCGCGCGGCTGCATCGTGGCATTCACGTAAGGGTTGGCGCCGGGGCGCGGTGCGATGATCCGCCCGCGCACCGGCCGACGATGGAACACGCCCGCACGATCACCCGCGACGACGGCGCGACCGTCGCCTACCGCGTCACGCCCGCGCGGGTGCGCGCGCCCGGGCGCATCGTCGTGCTGTTGCACGGACTCGCCAGCAATCTGACGCGCTGGTCCGAGTTCGTCGAACACACCGCGCTCGCCGACCGCTGGGACGTCGTTCGCGTCGACTTGCGCGGCCACGGCGATTCGGCCACGCGCGGCCCGATCGGACTCGAGCTGTGGTGCGACGATCTCGCGGCATTGCTCGACGCCGAGAGGCATCCGTGTGCGGTGCTGGTCGGCCACAGTCTCGGCGCGCAGGTCGCGCTGCACTTTGCCGTCCGGCACGCGACGCGCGCGGCCGGACTCGCGCTGATCGATCCGGTGTTTCGCGAGGCGCTGCGCGGCAAGTGGCGACTGCTCGCGGCGGCGCGACCGGCGCTGCAGGCGGCCGCGGCGGTCGTCCGCGCGGCGAACGCGCTCGGGCTGCGCCGCGCAACGATCGAGCGGCTCGACCTGCGCGCGCTCGACGAAATCGCCCGCCGCGCGCTCGGCTCGAAACAAGCCGAAGCCGAGTTCATCCGCCGCTACAGCTCGATGCGCGCCGACCTGCGCAGCTTTCGCACCGCACACTACCTGCAGGAACTCGTCGAGATGTTCCGGCCGGTGCCGCTCGACGCGATCGCAGCCCCCGCGCTCGTGTTGCTTTCGGCCGGCGGCACGTTTGCCTACCCGGACGCGATGCAGCGCTGCCTGCAACGCTTGCCGCGCGCCGAGGTGCGGCGGATCGACTGCCATCACTGGCCGCTGACCGAAAGACCGGTCGAGGTGCGGCAGGCGATCGAAGAATGGTGCGCGCGGCTGCTCGCCGAACCGGGTGCGGCCCCCGCCACCGCGCGCCCGGCGCGTTGAGCGGGTTGCCCGTTGCCGAACGCTCAGTCCCGGTCGAGCGCGTCCGGGCGCAGCAGCGGCCGTAGCAAACGCAGGCCGAGCGCGGGCCCGATCGCGAGCCACGGCAGCACGACCCACAGCGGCCAGCGCTGCGCGAGCCACGCGAAAAGCTGGATCGTCACGATCGAGATCGCGAAGCCGATGCAGTTGACGAAGGTCAGCACGCTGCCGACGTTGTCGCGCGGTGCGTTTTGCGCCGTGAGCGTCGAGAACTGCGGCGAATCGCCGGCGACGGTCACGCCCCAGACCGCGAGCCACAGCGCGAAGATCGGCAGCGGCGCGGCGAGCGCGAGCGGCGCGATCGCGCAGCACAGTCCGCTCGCCGCGAGTTGGATCGCCGCCACGCGCGCGCTGCCGTAGCGGGCGGCGGCGAATCCGCCCGCCGCGCAGCCGATGGCGCCCGCACCGATCACGGCAAAGGCCGCCGCCGGCACCTGCTGCGTTTCGATGCGGGCGGCGAGGATCGCGGGCACCAGCACCCACATCGCGTACAGCTCCCACATGTGGCCGAAGTAGCCGAAGGCGGAGGCGCGCACGCGGCGGTCGGTCCAGATCACCGCGAGCGCCTGCGGGCGGATGCGCGCGGCGCGCGGCAGATGCGGGCTGTCGGGCACCAGCAGGTACAGCAGCACGCCGCCGGCGAGCGCCAGCAGCGAGACGCCGAGCATCACCGACTGCCAAGGCCACGCGGCGTCGAGCGCGCGCAGCCCGTGCGGCGCGGCGGTGCCGAGCACCAGCGCGCCGATCAACAGCCCCAGGGCGCCTCCCAGTCCGCGCGAATACCAGGCCGCGGCGATCTTCATGCCGACCGGGTAGATGCCGGCGAGGAAGAAGCCGGTCGCAAAGCGCAGCGCGAGCAGCGCATGGAAGTCGCGGTCCAGACACACGGCGGCCGCGTTGCACCCGCTGCCGGCCAACGCGCACAGCAGGAACACGAGTCGCGGCGAGTGACGATCGGCGATCGTCAGCAGCGCAAAGACCAGCGTGCCGGCGATGAAACCCAACTGCACCGCCGAAGTCAGCGTGCCGACCGCCGAAGCCGGCAGCCCCCAGTCGCGCTGCAGGTCCGGCATCACCGCATTGACCGCGAACCACAGCGATGTACTCGCGAACTGCGCGAGCACGATCGACGGCAACACGCGGCGCGGCGCGCCCGCTTTGGAGCCGGTCGCGGTGGACATCGAGCGATGATGCCGCAACGGGCGCGTCCCCTTTCGCAAACGGCGTACGGGGATGTCGATGCGCTGTGCGCCGTGCGCATCCGTCGCTTGCGCGCAAATCATTTGTCGCCGCGCCGTTTCCCGCTTCTAATGCCGGTGCCGCGCAGCAGGGCGCGGCGATCCGGAGCCGGAGTCATGAGTCAGGCCGACAAGGCAGGAAGCTGGTGGTTCATCACGCTCGCCGCCGCGGCGATGCTGATGGTGACGATGGGCGCGCGCCAGTCGCTCGGGCTGTTCGTCTCGCCGCTGAACACGTCGACCGGGCTGGGGCTGGTGACGATCAGTTTCGCGATGGCGGTCGGGCAGTTCGTCTGGGGCGCGGCGCAGCCGATCGCCGGCGCGATCGCCGACCGCTACGGCCCCGGCCGCGTGCTCGCGGCGGGGCTGGTGATCCTCGCCGCCGGCAGCGCGCTGACGCCGTTCATGACGACCGGCTTCGGACTCGTGTTCTCGATCGGGCTGCTGTCGGCGATGGGCGCCGGTGCGGGCAGCTTTTCGGTGCTGATCGGTGCGGCCGCGCAGCGCGTCTCGGTCGAGCACCGCGGCACTGCGACCGGTGTCATCAACGCCGGCGGGTCGTTCGGCCAGTTCGTCTTCGCGCCGATCCTGCAGAAGCTGATCTCGACCATCGGCTGGATGGGCGCGCTGTGGTCGCTCGCGGCGATCACGCTCGCCGCGTTGCCGATCGCGCGGATGATGCGGCGCTCGCCGCAGGCGGCCGCGGCGGCCGCCGCCGCGCACGCCGCCGACGGCGGATTGCGCAAGGCGGTGCGCGACGCATTCGCCGACCGCAGCTATCTGCTGCTGCACGCGGGCTTCTTCACCTGCGGTTTCCACATCGCCTTTCTCGTCACGCACCTGCCCGGCGAGGTCGACCTGTGCGGGCTGCCGGCCTCGGTCGCGAGCTGGTCGCTCGCGCTGATCGGGCTCGCCAACATCGCGGGCAGCCTCGCCGCCGGCTGGTGGGTGAACCGCTACCGGAGCAAATACGTGCTCGCCTGGATGTACGGTTCGCGCGCGGTGCTGGTGCTGCTGTATCTCGCGGCGCCGAAGACCGAACTGACCTTTTATCTCTTTGCGATCGGGCTGGGCTTCACGTGGCTCGCGACGGTGCCGCCGACCGCCGGCGTCGTCGGCAAGCTGTTCGGAACGCGTTATCTGGCCACACTGTTCGGGCTGACGATCCTGACGCATCAGATCGGCGGCTTCTTCGGTGCCTGGCTCGGCGGCATCGCGATGGAGGCGAGCGGCGACTACCTGTGGATGTGGTACGCGGACGCGCTGCTCGCCGCGGCCGCGGCGCTCGTCAATCTGCCGATCCGCGAAGCGAAGGTCGAGCGGCGCGCCGTGCCGGCTTGATCCGTTCGATGCGTGAAGCGTTGTGACTTCCTGGTGATCGGCGCCGGCATCGCCGGCGCTTCCGCGGCGTACGAGCTGGCGGCGTTCGGCCGCGTGCTCGTGCTCGAGCGCGAGTCGCAGCCCGGCTATCACACGACCGGGCGCTCGGCGGCGCTGTTCACCGAAACCTACGGCAACGCGACGATGCGCGCGCTCGCGCGCGCGAGCAAGGCTTTCCTGACTTCGCCGCCGGCGGGTTTCGCGTCCGTGCCGCTGCTGACGCCGCGCGGAACGCTGCTCGCGGCGCGCGCCGATCAGCGCGCAGTGCTCGAGCGCACGTTCGCCGAATGCTCGGCGCTGGTCGGCAATCTCGAGTTGTGGACAGGCGCGCAGGTGCGCGAACGCGTTCCGGTGTTCACCGAAGCCCAGGTCGACGGCGGGCTGTGGGAACCCGACGCGATGGACATCGACGTGCACGCCTTGCATCAGGGCTTCCTTCGCGGCCTGCGCGCGCGCGGCGGCGAGGTCGTCTGCAATGCGGAGGTGATCGCCCTCGAGCGCGTCGGCGCAGACTGGGTCGTCGAAACGCGCGCCGAGCGTTACGCCGCGCCGGTCGTCGTCAACGCCGCCGGCGCGTGGGCCGACGAAATCGGCCGGCTCGCGGGCGCGGCGCCGATCGGGCTGGTGCCGAAGCGTCGCACCGCGATCACCTTCGATGCGCCGCGCGGCGTTTCGATCGAACGCTGGCCGGCGGTGATCGATGTCGACGAGCAGTGGTACTTCAAGCCCGACGCCGGCCGCATCCTCGCTTCGCCCGCCGACGAAACGCCGTCGCCGCCGTGCGACGCGCAGCCCGACGAGTACGACATCGCCGTGCTCATCGACCGCGTCACGACGGCGACGACGCTCGCGATCCCGCGCATCCACGCCAAGTGGGCGGGACTGCGCTCGTTCGTCGCCGACAAGACGGTGGTCGCCGGCTTCGATCCGCGGAGCCGCGGCTTCTTCTGGCTCGCCGGCCAGGGCGGCTACGGCATCCAGACCGCGCCTGCGGTCGGCCGCATCGCCGCCGCCCTGGCGCGCGGCGAGCCGCTGCCCGCCGACGTGCAGGCGCTCGGCGTCGACGCGGGCGATCTCGCGCCGGATCGTCCGGCGTTGCGCGGCTGAAACGCCCGATCGGTGTCGTTTCGAGCGCCGTCTTGCCGCCGGCGCGCTTGACCCGACCATCGCTTCACGGTTGACGCTCGCGGCTTTACCCGTGGAGACCACCATGAACCGGGACTTCGAACCGACCCGCCTCGTCCGCGCGTACCGCCAGCACATCCGCGCGCGTGCCGAGGAAGTGTTTCCTCTGCTTTGCCCCGAACGCGAGAAGGACTGGCTGCCGGGCTGGGACGCGACCATGCTGTACTCGGCGTCCGGGGTTGCCGAGCCGCAGGCCGTGTTCGCCACGCCGCAGCCCGGCGCCGCGGCGGTGATCTGGACGGTCGTCGAACAGCGCCCGAACGAACGCTTGCGCTTTGTACGATGGCATCCGGACGAGATGGTCGTGGACCTCGAGATCGACCTCGCGCCGGACGGGGCCCGGGCGACGCGGGTCGACGTGCGCTACACGTACACGGCGACCACCGCGGACGGGGCGCGGCGCATCGCGCGGATGACCGAAGCGCAATGGCTGGAGCAGATGCGGCGATGGGAAGACTGCATGAACGCGTGGCTCGCGCGCAGTCAGGCCCGCTGAGCGTCGGCCGCGTCGCGCGCGCCGCCGGCGTGTCGCGTTCGGCGCTGCTGTACTACGACCGGCTGGGACTCGCTTCGCCTTCGGCGCGATCGGCCGCCGGCTACCGGCTCTATGCGCCGGCCGACGTCGAACGGGTGCTGCGCGTCGTCCGGCTGCGCAGGATCGGACTGGCGCTCGGCGACATCCGCCGCGTGCTCGCGGCGCGTTCGGAGGCGGCGCGCATCATCGAGGCGCATGTGACCGCGCTGGGCGAACGCATCGATGCGCTGCGCTCGCAGCAGCGGCTCGCCTTGCGGCTGATCGGCGCGGCGCCGACCGCGCGGCGGCGCGCCGGCGTGCTCGACAAGAAAGACTGGACCACGCTACTGCGCGCGGCCGGCCTCGGCGACGACGAGATGCGCGGCTGGCACGTGCAGTTCGAACGCCTGCAGCCGCAGGCACACCGCGCCTTTCTGGCCTCGCTGGGACTGGCGCCCGACGAGATCGCGCGCATCCGCAAGGCGAGCCGCGGCGCATGGCGCGCGCCGCGGACGCGGGCTGAGAAGCCGTGAACGGATCTACTGCGCGCCCCGATCTTGCGCCTCCGGTGCTCAACGGATCACTCCATACGCCCCGGCTCCTCGGCGCAACCTCGGGGCACGCGCTACATTTCTTCACGGCTTCTCGGCGCGGCGCTCAGCCGCGCGCGACGAGCCGGTTGCCGTTGACGCGCACCTTGGCGCCGACCGCGAGCGCCGGCGGATTCGACTGCGTGATGCTGCGCACGCTGCCGTCTTCCATCTTCACGTCGATGCGATAGACGGTCTTCGCGCGCATCTGCTTTTCGATCTGGTGGCCCGCCACCGCGCCGCCGACCGCGCCGACGACGGTCATCGCGTCCTTGCCGCGGCCGCCGCCGAACTGATGGCCGACCACGCCGCCGAGTACGGCGCCGGCAACCGCGCCGGCGCCGGTGCCTTCGCCGGCCTGCTTGACTTCGTGGATCGCGGTCACCACGCCGCAGTCGGGGCACGTCGCCGCGACCCGCGCGGCGGGCGCGGGCTTCGCGGCCGGTTTGGTCGCAGCCTGCTGCGCGCCTTGCGATCGCGCGTCCTTCGGCGCGAGCCACTGGGCGGCGGCGATCAGCGAAACGGCGGCGACCGCGGCGGCGGCGATCAGGAACAGCGGATGCGGCGCGCGTCGCGCCGGCGTCGGGATCGATTTCGTCGTGTCCTGCATCGTGGATCTCCGTGCGTGAATCGATGACTGCAATGCTGCCGCAGTCAACGCCGGCGAAGGCGCGTGGGCTTACCCCGAGCTGGCTAAGCCGCAGGGCCCATCGACGGCAGCGGGGTCGCACCGCGCAGCGCGGTCAGGTCATCGCGAGCGGGGACTTGCGCGCCGGCGGAGGAAAGCGGCGATCGATCTCGGCGAGATCCCGCGGCGTCAGCGCGATCGATGCCGCGGCCCAGTTCTCGCGCAGATGCGCGTCGCGAACGGCCTTCGGAATCGCGATCACGTCGGGCTGCCGCAGCACCCAGGCGAGCGCGATCTGCGCGGCGGTGGCGCCGTGGCGCGCGCCGATCGCTTTCAGCGTCCTGTCGTGGGCGGCCGCGCCCTGGTCGATCGGGCTGTACGCCATTGCCGGAATCCGGCGCTCGCGTTGCCACGGCAGCAGCGCAAACTCGGCGCCGCGCTGGCTGGCGGAGTAGTAGATCTGGTTCGCCGCGCAATGCGCACCATTCGCCACGCGCGCGAGCGCCTTCAGATCGTCGACGTCGAAGTTGCTGACGCCCCAGCGGCGGATCAGCCCGCGCTGCTTCAACGCTTCGAACGCGGCGACGGTTTCCGCGAGCGGTACGCCGCCGCGCCAGTGAAGCAGGTACAGGTCGATGTCGTCGAGCCCGAGCCGGCGCAGGCTGCGCTCGCACGCCGCCGGCACGCCCGTGCGGGTTGCGTTGTGCGGATAGACCTTGCTGACGATGAAGACTTCCGCGCGCCGCACGTCACCCGCGGCGATGGCGTCGGCGAGCGCTGCGCCGATCACTTCCTCGGCGCCGCCTTCGCCGTACATCTCGGCCGTGTCGATCAGCCGGTAGCCGATCTCGAGCGCCTGCCGCACGGCGGCGATCTCGGCGCGGCGCGAGCGCGCGGATTCGCCGATGCGCCAGGTCCCCAGCCCCAGCGCCGGTACGCGTTCGCCGTCGGGCAGCGCGACCGTGCGCATGACGTCAGCTTCGGACGAGCGGCGCGCCGCGCTCCTCGGCGGCGAGCCGGCGCAGGTAGTCGGCGAACTCCGGGTCCTCGCCTTTCAGCAGCTCGGGCAGGCGGAAGTAAAAGTCGTCGCGCCGGATCCACTCGCGCATGAAGTCCTCCCACGAGTTCCACCGCCGCGCCTGCGCCGGCGTCATGTCCGGCGACCACGCGGTGAGATACGCGCGCTCGAACAGCGCGATCAGCATGTCGAAGATCGCGAGCATCCGTTCGCGCTGCTCGGGCGTCAGATCGCGCGTCGGCTCCTTCGTCCGCAGGTGCAGGTCCGGGTTGTCGATGACGACCTTGAGGAAGTCGTTGTAGGCGTTCGACAGCAACTGGTAGACCTCGTCCTCCTCGTTCGCGCGCTCCTTGCGCTGCTCGAAGATGAAGATCGCGATCGCCACCGGCAGACCGATCACGGTGACGACGTAGCTCGCCAGTTCCCAGAAGTCGCGGTCGAACATCGGTGACGCGGGTTCGGACGGAGGGCCCGGAAGCTGTGAACCTTTCTGCTGCGCGGCACGCTCGCGACGGGATTTTGCCGCTTGTCAGGCGCCGTAGCGGCGCAGGCCGGCGAGGTCCTCGATGACGATCGCGCCGTACTCGACCTTGATCAGCCCCGCCTGCTGCAGCGTCTGCAGCGCCTGGTTGACGCGCTGGCGCGAGATGCCGGCGAGATAGCCGATCTCCTCCTGCGACACCTCGAGCTTCTTGTCGATGCCGGGATACAGGATCGGGTTGAACAGCCCGGCCACGCAGCGCGCCACGCGCGCATCGGGGTCGTGCAGGCGCTGCGCCTCGAGCATGCCGATGAACTGGCCGAGCCGTTCGTTGAGTTGCACGAGCAGGAAGCGGTTGAACGGGATGCTGGTGTTCAGCAGCCATTCGAAGGTCCGGCGCGGCACGCGCACGATGCGCGATTCGCGCAGCGCGACCACGTCGTAGCGGCGCGCCTCCGTCTTCAGCAGGCTGCCTTCGCCGAACCAGCCGCCGGCCGGGATGTTGGTGAAGGTCGACGCGCGGCCGCTCGGCGTCGAGATCATCATCTTGACGAGCCCGTCGATCACGCCGAGCCAGGCGTCGACCGGCTCGCCGGTACGGCAGACGTAGCCGCCCGCCGGAACGACGACCTCGACCGACTCGGCGGCCACTCGCGCGAGCTGATCGGGCGCCAGCGCCGCGCCCCAGCGGGTGGCGCTCAGGGACTGTTCGAGGGTGTCGGCCGGCATGCCAAGGATTGTCGCCCAGATGACAGCGCGGGCGCGCGCGGACCGGTACCTTGCCCGCCGCGCCGTCGGGAACGCACCGAATCCGCCGCGCCACGGTCATGGTGTAGATTGACGGGCAGAAGATCCGCCGGGCGGCGCCGCGACGCCGCACCCGGCGACGACACAAGGAGACCGAGCATGGCATCGGCGCCCGCTTCGATGCCGGATACCTTTCCGCGTCTGCTGCTTTATCACGCGCATTGGCGCGACAAGCATCCGGCGATCCGCGAAAAAGACCTCGGCATCTGGCAGACCTGGACCTGGGCGCAGGTCGCCGACGAGGTACGCAAGCTCGCCGCCGGTCTGCACGTGCAGGGCTTCAAGCGCGGCGATCACCTCGCGATCATCGGCGAGAACCGCCCGCGGCTGTACTTCGCGATGATGGCCGCACAGTGTCTGGGCGGCGTGCCGGTGCCGCTGTACCAGGACGCGATCGCGAGCGAGATGGTCTACGTGTTCCACAACGCCGAGATCGCCTACGCGATCGTCGAGGACCAGGAACAGGTCGACAAGCTGCTGGAGGTGCGCGAGCAGCATCCGCAACTCGCGCACATCTACTACGACGATCCGCGCGGGCTGCGCCACTACGCGAACCCCGGACTGCTGCCCTACGAGGAACTGATCCGGCTGGGCGAAGGGCTGCTGTCGGTGCAGCCGAAGTTCGTCGACGAGGAGATCGAGAAGGGCTCGCCCGACGACACCGCGGCGCTGTTCTACACGTCGGGCACGACCGGCAGGCCGAAGGGCGTGGTGCAGACCCACCGCGCGCTGATCGACCGTGCGCGCGTGTGCACCGAGATGGAGGGTCTGACCGTCTACGAGGACGTGCTCGCCTACCTGCCGATGGCGTGGATCGGGCAGAACATCTTCTCGTACGCGCAGGCGCTGGTGACCGGCTACACGGTCAACTGCCCCGAGTCGCCGGCGACGGTGACCAACGACATGCGCGAGATCGGACCGACCTACTACTTCGCGCCCCCGCGCGTGTTCGAGGGCCTGCTCACGCAGGTGATGATCCGCATGGAGGACGCCGGCCGGCTCAAGCGCTGGATGTTCCATTACTTCATGGACGTGGCGCGTCGCGTCGGCGGCCGGATCCTCGACCGCAAGCCGGTTTCGCTCGCCGACCGACTGCGGTACTGGATCGGCGACGTGCTCGTCTACGGTCCGCTGCGCAACGTGCTCGGGATGAGCCGTGTCAAGGTCGCCTACACGGCGGGCGAAGCGATCGGGCCGGATCTGTTCGCGTTCTACCGCTCGATCGGCATCAACCTGAAGCAGTTGTACGGCTCGACCGAGACTTCGGTGTTCGTCTGCGTCCAGCCGAACGGTCAGGTCAAGCCCGACACCGTCGGCCCGCCGGTGCCCGGCGTCGAGATCAGGATCAAGGACAACGGCGAGATCCTGCTGAAGAGCCCGGGGCTGCTCAAGGAGTACTACAAGAACCCGCAGGCCACGGCCGAGGTCAAGGATGCCGAGGGCTGGTACCACACGGGCGACGCGGGCTACCTCGACGACGACGGCCATCTGAAGATCATCGACCGCGCCAACGACGTCGGCCGGCTCAACGACGGCACGCTGTTCGCGCCGAAATACATCGAGAACAAGCTGAAGTTCTTCCCGTTCATCAAGGAAGCGGTCGCTTTCGGCCACGGCCGGGACTACGCGACCGCGTTCATCAACATCGACTACGAGGCGGTCGGCAACTGGGCCGAGCGGCGGGGACTGCCTTACGCCGGCTACGTCGATCTGGCGGGCAAGCCGGAGGTACTCGATCTCGTCGCCGAGTGCGTCGAGAAGGTCAACGCCGACCTCGCGGCGGACTCCAGGCTCGCGAACTCGCAGATCCACCGCTTCCTCGTGCTGCACAAGGAGCTCGACCCGGACGACGACGAGCTGACGCGCACCCGCAAGGTGCGGCGCCGCTTCATCCAGGACAAGTACGCGGTGCTGGTCGACGCGCTGTATTCGGACAAGACGGAGCAGTACGTCGAGACACAGGTCAAGTTCGAGGACGGGCGCGCGGGCACGATCAGCGCGACGCTCGCGATCCGCAACGCCCGCAGGTTTGCGCCGATGGCGCGTGCAGCCTGACGGCAGATCGCAAGCGAGGCGGGCAACGTGACTGCGAAGAACTGGCTTGCCCTGTTGTCCCTGGTCGCGGGTGTCCCGCTGGCGGCTTACGGGCTCGCCGACGGCGCGCTGCCGCTCGCGCTGGCGGGGCTGGCGCTCGTGCTCGCCGCGATTGCGCTCGTCGGCCAGTGGCTCGCCGGCGCGGACAGGCCGCGGCAGCCGATCAAGCCGGCGGCGAACGCCGCCTGGAGCATGAAGGACGAGCCGCCGCCGGGTGCGCCGCGGCAGTGATGACGGACCGACGGGCCATGGCGAACCGACGCATCGGCGACGTGCTGCTCAAGGCGGAGAACATCTCGCTCGCCTTCGGCGGCGTCAAGGCGCTGACCGACGTCTCGTTCGACGTGCGCGAGCACGAGGTGCGCGCGATCATCGGCCCGAACGGCGCCGGCAAGAGTTCGATGCTCAACGTGATCAACGGCGTGTATACGCCGCAGCAGGGCCGCATCACCTTCCGTACCGCCGACGGCGAGCGGCTGACGTTCGAGCAGATGAGCCCGCGCCGCGCGGCCGAGATGGGCATCGCGCGCACGTTCCAGTCGCTTGCGCTGTTCAAGGGCATGAGCGTGCTGGACAACATCATGACCGGGCGCAACCTGAAGATGCGCAGCAACATCCTGCTGCAGGCGGCGCGCATCGGTCCCGCGTTGCAAGAGGAGCTGCGGCACCGCGAATTCGTCGAGCACATCATCGACTTCCTGGAGATCCAGGCGTACCGCAAGACGCCGGTCGGGCGGCTACCGTACGGGCTGCAGAAGCGGGTCGACCTGGGGCGGGCGCTGGCGATGGAGCCGCGGCTGCTGCTGCTCGACGAGCCGATGGCCGGCATGAACCTCGAGGAGAAAGAGGACATGTGCCGCTTCATCCTCGACGTCAACGACGAGTTCGGCACGACGATCGTGCTGATCGAGCACGACATGGGCGTGGTAATGGACATATCCGACCGCGTGGTCGTGCTCGACTACGGCAAGAAGATCGGCGACGGCACGCCGGACGAAGTGCGGTCCAACCAGGACGTGATCGACGCCTATCTCGGTGTGGCGCATTGAAAGCGAACGATGAAGCTCGACCTCGCACGCAAATGGCCGGTCGTGACGTTGATCGCGGCGATCGCCGTCGGCATGGCCGCGCCGCTGGCGCTCGGGCTCTCCGCGCCGGGGTTCTACATCGAGGTGCTGCTCGGCGGCCTGATGTCCGGCGTGTTGTATTCGCTGGTCGCGCTCGGTTTCGTGCTGATCTTCAAGGCCTCGGGTGTGTTCAACTTCGCGCAGGGGGCGATGGTGCTGTTCGCCGCGCTGGCGATGGCGCGGCTGGCGGAGTGGATTCCGCCGCTGGTCGGCGTCGAAAGCCGGGCGCTCGGCAACGCGATCGGGTTCCTGATCGCGATGGGGTTGATGGTGGGTTTTGCCTGGCTGGTCGAGCGCCTGGTGCTGCGTCACCTGGTCAACCAGGAAGGCGTGGTGCTGCTGATGGCCACGTTGGGCATCACCTACTTCATCGACGGCGTCGGTCAGACCATCTGGGGCAGCGACATCTACGAGATCGATCTCGGCCTGCCGAAGGCGCCGACGCTGGTCGCCGACGGCGTGTTCCAGGGCGGCATCCTGATCAACCAGGAGGATCTCGTGTTCGCGCTGGTGGCGGCACTGCTGGTGGTCGTGCTGGCGCTGTTCTTCCAGAAAACCGCCACCGGCCGCGCGTTGCGCGCGGTGGCCGACGATCACCAGGCCGCGCAGTCGATCGGTATTCCGCTTAACACGATCTGGGTGATCGTCTGGGCGGTGGCGGGCGTGGTCGCGCTGGTCGCCGGGATGATCTGGGGCAGCAAGCTGGGAGTGCAGTTCTCGCTGTCGCTGGTCGCGCTGAAGGCGCTGCCGGTCGTGATCCTCGGCGGGCTGACCTCGGTGCCGGGCGCGATCATCGGCGGACTGATCATCGGCGTCGGCGAGAAGTTCGCCGAGGTCTTTCTCGGCCCCGTGCTGGTCAAGACCTTCGACCTGGCCGGCGGCGGCATCGAGAACTGGTTCGCCTACGTGCTCGCGCTCGCGTTCCTGCTGGTACGGCCCGAGGGGCTCTTTGGCGAAAAACACATCGACCGCGTCTGACGGGCGACGCGCTGGGGTTCGGCGCTGACTTGCAGGGTGAGTCGGGCGAGTGACGCGTACGGACGGGAACTACGGTACATCGGCTCACTGAAACACAATGCTCTACCGCGAAAACGGCCAGTTCAAGACGAGCTACAAGGCGGATCAGCAGTTGCTGCCGATCGTGCAGGACCGCTTTTTCGTCTGGGGTCTGGTCGCGGTCGCGTTCCTGATCGTGCCGCTCGTGGCGAGCGACTACATGTTCCGCGCGCTGATCGTTCCGTTCCTGATCCTGACGATCGCGGCGATCGGCCTGAATATCCTCGTCGGTTATTGCGGGCAGATCTCGCTCGGCCACGCCGCTTTCATGGCGGTCGGCGCGTACGCCGCCTACAACCTGGTGATCCGCGTACCAGAGCTGAACTTCCTGATCGTGCTCGTGCTGGCCGGCAGCACCGCGGCACTGGTGGGCGTGATCTTCGGCGTCCCCAGTTTGCGTATCAAGGGTCTTTATCTGGCGGTGGCCACGCTGGCGGCGCAGTTCTTCATCGACTGGATGTTCGCGCGGGTCAAGTGGTTCACCAACTACTCCCCGTCAGGGTCGGTGTCGCCGGCCGACGTGACGCTGTTCGGCTGGGCGATCGACCGACCGGTCGAAAAGTACTGGTTCGTGCTCGGCGTGCTGGTCGTGGTGACGCTGGTCGCCAAGAACCTGGTGCGCTCGGCGATCGGCCGCTCGTGGATGGCGATCCGCGACATGGATGTGGCCGCCGAAGTGATCGGCATCCGGCCGCTTCACGCGAAGCTGTCGGCGTTCGCGGTCAGCTCGTTCTTCGCCGGCGTGGCCGGCGCACTGTGGGGCTTCGTGCACCTGGGCGCGTGGGAACCGCTGGCTTTCAACATCAATCTGAGCTTCAACCTGCTGTTCATGATCATCATCGGCGGCATGGGTTCGATCCTCGGCAGCTACTTCGGGGCGTTTTTCATCGTCGTGCTGCCGCTGCTGCTGAACCAGATCCCTGTCTGGTTCGGCGTTCCGCTGTCGACGGCGATGATCTCGCACCTCGAATTCATGATCTTCGGTGCGCTGATCGTGTTTTTCCTGATTGCCGAGCCGCACGGTCTGGCGCGGCTGTGGGCGATCGGCAAGGAGAAGCTGCGGCTGTGGCCGTTCCCGCATTGATTCCCAGGCGCTCGGGCGGTTCGTCCCAAGCAACGACCAACGAAAGGAGGCAGGCAATATGAGACTCGCGACATTCAAGGCCATCGCGGCCGCGGTGGGCGTCGTTGCTGCACTGAGCAGCGGCACCGCGTTCGCGCAGGACAAGGGCAAGGCAGCCGCCAAGGTGCCCGCGAAGGCGACCGCAGGCGGCGAGCAGTTCTTCCCCATGCTCGTCTACCGCACCGGCGCCTATGCGCCGAACGGCGTGCCGTTCGCCAACGGCTACGCCGACTACCTGAAGCTCATCAACGCGCGCGACGGCGGCATCAACGGCGTCAAGATCACGTTCGAGGAATGCGAAACAGGCTACGCGACCGACCGCGGTGTGGAGTGCTACGAGCGGCTCAAGGGCAAGGGTCCGACCGGTGCGGCGCTGTTCCAGCCGCTTTCGACGGGCATCACGTTCGCGCTGACCGACAAGACGGCGACCGACAAGATCCCGCTGATCACCGCCGGCTACGGTCGCGCCGACTCGGTCGAGGGCGAGGCCTTCCCGTACAACTTCCCGCTGATGGGCACGTACTGGGACGCCGCCGACATCCTGATCCAGCACGTCGGCAAGCTCAACGGCGGGCTCGACAAGCTCAAGGGCAAGAAGATCGCGCTCGTTTATCACGACTCGCCGTACGGCAAGGAGCCGATTGCGCTGCTGCAGGAGCGCGCGAAGATGCACGGCTACCAGTTGCTGCTGCTGCCGGTCACGCATCCGGGCGTGGAGCAGAAGGCGACCTGGCTGCAGATCCGCCAGCAACGCCCCGACTACGTGTTCCTGTGGGGCTGGGGCGTGATGAACTCCACCGCGATCAAGGAGGCGGTCGCCACCGGCTATCCGCGCGACAAGATGTACGGCGTGTGGTGGGCGGCGGCCGAACCCGATGTGCTGCCGGTCGGCGCGGATGCCAAGGGCTACAACGGACTGGCGCTTCAGCACGGCGCCGGACGCGCGAAGGTGCACCAGGACATTCTCAAGTTCGTGCACGATAAAGGCCAGGGCACCGGCCCGCGCGACGAGGTCGGCACCGTGCTGTACAACCGCGGAATGATCAGCGCGATGCTGGGTGTCGAGGGCGTGCGACGCGCGCAGGAGCGCTTCGGCAAGAAGCCGCTGACCGGCGAGCAGGTCCGCTGGGGGCTGGAGAATCTGGCGCTCGACCAGAAGAAGCTCGATGCGCTGGGGTTTGCCGGCGTGATGCGGCCGATCTCGACGAGCTGCCGCAACCACGCGGGTGCGCATTACGCGCGCATCCACACCTGGGACGGCAGCAAGTGGAACTTCTCGTCGGACTGGTACGAGGCCGACCAGCAGATCATCCGACCGATGATCCAGCGCTCCGCAGCGTCGTACCTGACCGAGAAAAAACTGCAGCGGCGTGACTGCGCCAAGGAACTGACCGCGGGCTGATCGCCGCGGCCCTCCGCCCGCGCGGCGCGCGCGGGCGGCTTCGCGATGCGGCCATGAGCGGCCGCATCGCAAAGTGACCCATACGAACGAGGCACCCCGTGTCTGCACCGCTGCTCAACGTCAACGGCATCGAGGTCATCTACAACCACGTGATCCTGGTGCTCAAGGGCGTTTCCTTGTCCGTGCCCGAAGGCGGCATCGTCGCGCTGCTCGGCGCCAACGGGGCGGGGAAGACGACGACGCTGCGCGCCGTGTCGAACCTGCTGCACGGCGAGCGCGGCGAGGTGACCAAGGGTTACATCGAGTACAAGGGCGAGCGGATCGAACGGCTGACCGCCTACGACCTCGTCAAACGCGGCGTCGTTCAGGTGATGGAAGGGCGCCGCTGTTTTGCGCACCTGACGGTCGAGGAGAACCTGCTGACCGGCGCCTATGTCCGCCGCGCGCCGCGCAACGAGGTCGGCGCGGATCTGGAGAAAGTCTATGCCTATTTCCCGCGGCTTAAGCAGCGTCGCGCCTCGCTGTCGGGTTACACCTCCGGCGGCGAGCAGCAGATGACGGCGATCGGCCGCGCGCTGATGGCGCGGCCGCAGATGATCCTGCTCGACGAGCCGTCGATGGGGCTCGCGCCGCAGGTGGTCGAGGAGATCTTCGACATCGTGCACGATCTGAACGCCAGGGAGAAGGTCTCCTTCCTGCTCGCCGAGCAGAACACCAACATCGCGCTGAGGTACGCGCACTACGGCTACATCCTGGAAAACGGCCGCGTCGTGATGGACGGTGCAGCAAAGGAACTCGCCGAGAACGAGGACGTCAAGGAGTTCTACCTCGGGGTGTCGCGCGAGGGACGCAAGAGCTTCCGCGAAGCCAAGTTCTATCGCCGCCGCAAGCGCTGGTTGGCCTGACATGGCCGAGTATTTCGACCCGCGCGAGACGCGCGACCCGGAAGAGCGCGAGCGCGATCTGCTGGCGCGCCTACCCGCGCTCGTTGCGGCCGCGCTGCGCGCGCCCGGTTGGCGCCGACATCTGGGCGACATCGACCCGCGCGCGATCGATTCGCGCGCCGCGCTGGCGCGCCTGCCCGTGCTGCGCAAGAGCGACCTGATCGGACTGCAGAAGCAGGCGCCGCCGTTCGCGGAGCTGGTGCCCGAGGCGCCGGGCTCGTTCGGGAGACTGTTCACGTCGCCGGGTCCGATCTACGAACCGGAGGGGCGCAACGATGACGCGTGGCGCTCGGCGCGTGGGCTTTTCGCGGCGGGTTTTCGGCCCGGCGACATCGTGCTGAACACGTTTTCCTATCACCTGACGCCGGGCGGCTTCATCCTCGATTCGGGCGCGCGCGCGCTCGGCTGCGCGGTGATCCCCGCCGGCCCGGGCAACACCGAGCAGCAGCTCGACGTGATCGCTCAATTGCGCCCCACGGCTTACTGCGGCACGCCCGACTTCCTGAAAATCCTGCTCGACGCCGCGGCGGCCGCCGGACGCGACGTTTCGTCGATCCGCAAGGCGGTCGTCTCCGGCGCGGCGTTTCCGTCGAGCCTGCAGGCCGAGATCAAGGCGCGCGGCATCGACGCCTATCAGCACTACGCGACCGCCGACCTCGGGCTGATCGCGTACGAGACTGCGGCGCGCGACGGCCTGATCGTCAACGAGGACGTGCTGCTCGAGGTCGTCCGGCCGGGCACCGGCGATCCGGTCGCCGTCGGCGAAGTCGGCGAGGTCGTCGTCACGTCCTTCGATCACCACCATCCATGGATCCGGCTGGCGCTCGGCGATCTGACGGCGGTGCTGCCCGGTACCTCCGCGTGCGGGCGCACGAACGTGCGCATCAAAGGCTGGCTGGGCCGTGCGGACCAGACGACGAAAGTGAAGGGCATGTTCGTGCGGCCCGAGCAAATCGCCGAGCTCGCCAGGCGCCATCCCGAGCTCGGCCGGGTCCGGCTCGTCGTCACGCGCGTGGGCGAAGCCGACGCGATGACGCTCAAAGCGGAAACCGAGCAGCGGGCGGATGCCCTGGCCGCGGCGATCGGTGAGAGCCTGCGCGCGATCACCAAGCTCGGGGGCGCCGTCGAACTCGTTGCCCCGGGAACCCTGCCCAACGACGGCAAGGTCATCGACGACACGCGTACCTATCGATGAAAAACGCCGCGCACTGCGCGGCGTTTCGCGTCGATCCCGGGCGGCATTCAGCCTTTCCTGGCCGGCGACCTTGCCGCCGCTTTCGCGGCCGGCTTCTTCGCTGTCTTGACCGTTGCACGCCGCTTCGCCGCAGGCTTGGCGCCCTTGGCGCCGGCAGCGGGGACGGCCTTCGCGACGACCGCCGGCGGCAGCGCCGCTTCTTCCTTGATCGCCCAGAGTTTCAGCAGTTCGGCTTGGGTCGGCACCGTACCCTGCGCGACGCGGCTGCGCCTCGCGGCCACGGAGTCGCGCACGATTTTCTCGACGATGTCCAGCGGCAGCCGGTTCAGGTCGGAGAACTTGATGAAGCTGCGGGCGGTGTTCACGCCCGGCAGGGCGTCCTTGTGTTTGAGTACGACGTCCTGCTCGGCGACGTACAGCGACATGTGGCGTCGGCCGGACTCGAGTGCGAACAGCGGGCCGTCGAGTTCATAGAAAGCCAGTCCATAACGCATGCTCTCCCGCACGCCGCGGGCGGAGCGCCGGATCATGCTGCATACGCGGGCCATGGCGACGCGCCGATCGGGAGGGAGATCCCGCAAGTAGGCGCCCACCGTCAGGGCACTCGCAGTCGTACTCATTCTTCCCCCTTCGGCTGGCTCGGACTACCGCGCGCGATTTTACCGGAAAGCGGCTACTCGCTTAGCTGCACGGGGTTCAGCACAACGTGCGCGCAACCCTCGCGAGCCCGCCGTCGCTGAAGCCGACCGATGGCGCTCAAGCCTCGGCTTACCGATGAGCGGGCTCGCCGGGGCCGCTGTCGTCTTCGACGAGATCCGTGCAAGCTGCTGGAGCGACTGCGGCGACAGCGTCCCGCGCCTTCGCCGACGATCCGGAGCGGCCCGGGCTGACGCGGGCGCAGGTCGAAGCGGTTACGGGGTCGGGGCGCGCACGATCCGCTCGCGAGAGCGCTCCCTCACCCGGTCTCCGCCGTGGACGCTGAGGAAGTTCAACGCCGCGCCAAGCCGGCGCGGCTCACCCGACGGGCGCGCAGCGCAGAGCCCGAAGCATCTCGCCCTTTGCGATGGCCGCGCGCTGAGCGTCTGAACTTTCCGGGATAGCAGGGCCGTAGATCGGCGCCGGCCCGCAGCGGCGAATCGGCGGCACACGCCGCCGCGGCCCGCGCCGAGGGAACGGCGCCGGGGATGTTCGCGGAACCGATGCGGGTGGCCGCGCTCGCTTCGCCGACGAAACGCGGCGCCGTCGGTGCGCAGATCGAATTCGCCGAACACCGTTGCGATGCTGCGCTCGGCGACGGCGGGCGGATCACGTCGCGCGGTATCGGCGCACCGCGTGCGGCCGATGCGCGATGCGTCAGGGGCGGCGCTGCGCGAGCTTGCGCTCGAGTTCCTCGGCGCGGGTTTCGAGCGCCTGCAAGGTGGCGTGCAGCGCTCCGACGTTCAGCCACGTTTCGTCTTCGGCCGGCGCGGTCAGCACGCTCGCGTAGCCGAGCCATGACGAGTCGCCTTCATGTCCCTGAAGCCGAGGTCGACGAGCACGGCGGCCGTCTCGGCGGCGCGGTTGCCGCTCTGGCGTTAGACGATCGTCTCCTTGTCGCGGTCGAGCGCTGCGTACAACTAGCGCAACTCGTCGCGCGGCGTCAGCGCGGAACCCGCGGTGTCCTTGACCAGTCCCTTGCGCATCTTGTTGCGCGCCTCCGGGTCGATCCAGTTTGCCTCGTACGGAATGTTGACCGCCCCGGGGATGTTCCCCTTGGCGAAGGTCGCTTCGTCGCGTGCGTCCCATGACGATGCGCCGCGCGCGATCGCCTGCTTGACGAATTCGAGGTCGACGAACGTCTGCGCCGCGGCGCCGCTCGCGGCGATCAGCGCCGAAAGCAGCACGGACAAGAGCCTCTTCATCTCGTCCTCCGCGATCCAATCCTTACGCAGACGGGATTCTGCCGATCGCAGGCGAGCGGCGAGCATGGCGGACGAAGGGTCCGTGATTCGGGTCACGCACTCGGCGCCCGCCGCGGGCGAGGGCCGATGCGGCGCGAATGTGCGCCTCAGCGCGGCGCTCGTTGCAGCCGGCGCAGCATCGCTTCGCGGCCGGGATGGCGCGTGCACTCGACTTGCGCGAGCGACGCGGCGACGAACTTCTGTGAACTCGGATCGGCGCGGATCACCGACTGCGCGCCGGTCAACCGCAACTCGTTGCCGACCGCGCGCCATTTTGCCCCGAGCACGACGTAGCCGGCTTCCGGACCGTTCTTCCCGATGCACTGAACGCTCAGCGTGTCGCCCGCGGTTTCGCCCGGCCACTGTCGTTCGTCGAGCACCTGGAAGCGCAGGCGCGCCTGATTGCCGGCGACCATCTCGATCAGCGAGCGCCGCAGGAACCAGCTCCGCGCGATGCCCCCGCACTCGATCACCCAGACCTCGAGGTCGCTCGAGCCCATGCGCGCGCGCCAGGTCGGCTCCATGTGGCAGCCCGGAGGAAGCTGCAGGCCGGAACCCGGTTCGCTGTACACCGGGCGGCCCACGTACGACTCGCCGCCCTGCGCGGCGCCGGACGACGCGGCGAGCAGCGCGGCGCCGAGTGCACAGGCGATCGACCGCAGCGAAGGAGCGTTCATGCGCGCGAGCTTAGCGCCTAGCGGGGGCGGTAAAAGACGAAATCGGCCTTGAAATTCACCCGCAGAATGCCGTTCGACTGGGCCGCATCGCAGCGCGGCGGCGGCATGCCGCCGGCGGTGTTGACGCGCTGAACGTGCGTGACGCCGGCGAACGCGCCTTCGCCGAAGTTGCGTGTGGCGAGCAGCAACCAGCGCAGGTTGCCTGGCTGCGGCGGCTCGTCGAAGTCCAGTACGTTGCCGACCAAGCGGCTGCCGTCGACGTGCTCGAAAGAAAAGTTCGCGCCGTGCCGCGCGACGACGCGGCCGGCGGCGTCTGTGAGATCGGCTTCGGGTTGCCGGAAGACCCAGACGAAACCGTCGTCGCGCCTTTCGCAGCGGAATATCTGAACGCCGGTGGCCGCGAGTTGAAGCACCGGCTGCACCGTGTCCGGCGCCTTGATGCGGCTGAAAAAACCCAGGCGCGGGGCGGCCGGCTCGTCCCGCGCGCCCGGCCGCTGCTCGACGACGGGCGTGGCACAGCCCGCCGCGGCCAAGGCCGCGGCGAGCCAGGTCGCGCGCAGCGCGATGCGGCGTTCGGGTTTCATTTCAGTCGATGTTACGCACGACGTCGCCGACCACTTCGGCCGCCCGGGTGGCCGCGAGTTCCTGCAGCGCGCGAGAGATCATCGCCTCGAACGACCGCTCGGAGAAATACCGCTCATGGATCAGGCGGAAGTAGCGCGCTCGGGCCAGATGTTCGAGCAGCGCGTCGCGCGCGATCGAGCGCACCTGAAGCAAATGGAACTTGATCAGCACGCGCGCGACGTGCCGCGCGTTGCGCTCGGGGCTTTCCGCCAACGCATCCAACCGCGCGTGCGCGCGCGCCAGCGCCTCGCGCACGTCGGTGAAGGGCGCGCCGTGGCCGGGGATCACCAGCCGCGGCTGCAGCTCGGCGATCCTGTCCAGCATCGCGCGCTGCTCGGCGAAGCCCGAGGCGCCCTCGATCTCCGGAAAGATCGCGCCGAAGCCGTGCTGCCACAGCACGTCGGCCGAGAGCAGGATCCGGTCGGCCTCGCACCACAACATCACCGAATGCGGATCGTGGCCAGGTGCAGCGATGATCTCCCAGTCGCCGCCGCCGAGCCTGATCCGTCCGCCCGGCGCGAGCAGCGCGTCGAACGCGAAACGTTCGCACACTTGTCCGGTCGCGGCGAAGGTCAGCTCATCCTCGTCCCAGGCCGCCACCGCTGCGGCCAGCCCGGGCGGGATCAGGATCTGCGCTCCGAAGCGGCGTTTGAGCGCGGCGTTGCCGCCGCAATGATCCGAGTGCAGGTGCGTGTTGACGATGCGCGCCAGCCGCCGCCCGTGCAGCGCGCTTTCGACCAGCGCGACCGTCTGTTCCGCCTGCGTCGCGTAGCCGGTGTCGACGATCGTGGCAGCCGCGCGATCGTCGAAGAACAGCACGTTGTTCGACGACAGCCAGCCGCGCTCGAGCACCCGCATCGTTGCCGGCAAGTCCGCTGCGCGGCTCATGATGGGTCCGGCCGTCCGGGTGGATGCGCGGCGGCGATCGCGGCGAAGGCCTGCTCCAACGCCGGTGTGCCGCCATGGAAAACGTGGAACTTGCCACTTTCCGTTCGCACCGCCAGCCGCTTCGCGCCGCCGAATCCGGCGATACGCGCACTGCGCAGCTCCGGCCATTCGACGCGCCTTTCGATCAGGCCCGACTGGCGGATGCCGTGTTCGTCGATCGTGGTCACCGCGCGCATCAGGAAGTAGTAGGAGCCGGCGACAACCGCCAGACCGGCGCCCGGCAGCAGCCATGCGCGCGAAGGCTGCTGCGCGAGCGTGTCGAACGCGCCGGCGACAAAAACCAAGGCGGTCAGCACGCTTACGCCGACGCGCGCGGCGACCGAATATGCCGGGCCGGAAACGGGTACGGGCAAGGGGGAGCTCACGGCGCGTCGGTGACGAGCAGCAGTCCGTTCGAGGTCACGACGGGCTCGTCGTGCTGATTGCGGATCTCGCCTTCCAGCGACACGAGTTCACCGTGCAGCGATTCCTTCCACCGCACCGCGGTGACGGTCCAGCGCAGTGTGAGCGTGTCGCCGGCCAGCGCCGCCTTGCGGAACTTGATCGTGTAATCGAGGCCCAGCGGCGTTCCACGCTGCGCGAACCAGGTCGCGGACAGGCCGAGCAGCAGCGATGCGGTGTGCGGCCCGCTCGCGATCAGCCGCCCGAAGCGCGAGCGCGCGGCGGCCGCTTCGTCGTGATGCAGCGGATTGAAGTCCCCGCAGGCCGTCGCGAACGCGCGGATCGCCGCGGCGTCGAGCGTGACGCGGTGCTCGTAGCGCTCGCCGACGCGGGCAAAACGTCCCATGGCGCTCAGAGGGTTCGTGCGATGCGGCGTGCCGCGATGGCGCGCCAGACCGCGCGCCGCTGGGCATCGGACAACGCGCTCCAGCGGGCGATCTCGTCGATCGTGCGAAAGCAACCTTCGCAAAACCCGGTGCGCGCATTCATGCGGCAGACCGAGACGCAGGGCGAAGGCACGGGTGTTGTGGCCGGGTCGGGGTGGGGCGGCGTCGACACGTGAGCCATGGCTGACGGGAAAACGAGGCGCGATTGTCGCACTCCGCGCGCCGTGCGGCCGCTGCGGCGCTTGCGGAAACTACCGGGTCGCCCCACGGAACATCGAGCAATGCAGTGAAGTCCGGCTTCCGCCAGTGCCGCCGATGCATGGCGTCCGCCGCTGCCGGCGGAGGCGCCGGACCTTCCGACGGAGTCGACGGTGCAGCAACTCTCTCGCCGTAAAGACATCGATGCGTTCATCCGCGAGGGTCTGGGCCCCTGCATGACGGAGAAGCTCGCCGGCGTGGGCCGGGTCGACAGCCACGACGACGAAGACGTGCGCCAGCTCGCCGCGGCCGTGCGCGCGCTGCTGTCGATCTGTCGCGCGCACCCGCTGCACGAAGACGATCACCTGCATCGCGCGCTGCAAGCGCGCCGTCCGGGTCCGGTGGCGCAGGCGCCGGCCGAGCACGCCGAACACAAGGCGGCGTTCGAGCGGATCGAGGCGCTGCTGCAGTGGCTCGAAGCCGCGCAGTAGCTTTACCGCACGCTTGCGCTATCCGTCGCCGACCACTTCGAGCACATGAACCGCGACGAGACCGACGACAACGCCGCGCTGTAGGCCACGCACGGCGACGACGAGCTGCGCGCGCCCGAGCGCGCGGCGCTGCTCGGCGGCATGCAGCAGAACGCGTCCGCCGAGGTGTTCGGCGGCGTGCTAACACGATCGTCGAGGCGCACGTCAGCGCGCGCGACGGGTTCGAGCGCATGCTCGCGCGCGGCCCGCTGCCGGCATCGATCTGACCGGCCCGCCCGCCGGCGGCGCGGCACGTTGTCGAGGTCCTCGCGGACTCAGGTCACCTCGATCAGCTTCAACGGCCGCCCGACCCTCAGCCGGAAGCGACCGCGCCCGGTCTTCTCGATGCGCAGGTACTCGCAGCGCTCGACGAGCCGCCGCTGCAGCAGGATCAGCCGCGCTTCGAGGTTGTCGGCGATGTCCGGCAGCCGGATCGACGGGTCGACGCGCAGCTCGCGGTTGCTGAAGTCGGTGCGGCCGCTGCCGGTGAGGTCGCGCACGAGCTTCCAGAAGATCGCACCGGCCACGCCTTTGATCAGGTGGTCGTCGCCGATGAACACGCTGTCGTTGACGCGACAGCGCCGTACGACGACGGGTTCGCCGACCGGCGCGGCGCCCGCCGCGGCATCGCCGCGCGCGGCGACCTCCTCGGCTTCCGCGCTGGCGTGCGCCTGCTGCAGCAGCGCGATCGATGCGCCGAGCTGGGTCGCGACCGCCACCAGCGCGTACTCGTCGTCGTAGCCGAAGCGCGAATCCTCCGGGCTCTCCACGTACAGCACCCCGGCAACGGCCGCGTTGAGCACGATCGGCACCGCGAGTTGACTGCGCGACTCGGGCAGGCCCGGCAGCGGGATCTCGGTTACGATCTGGTCGGCCAACCCGCCGGACAGCGCAGCGCTGCGCGCCTCGCGGCTGTAGGCGATGTCGGAAGTCATGTGCATGATGCGGATCGGCACATTGTGCTGCGCGGCCACGCCGATCACGCTCTGCCCGGCCGGGATTTCGGAGCCGACGCCGGAGTCCGCGTAGCCGCGCGAGGCGACGGTGAACAGCCGATCGCGCCGCGCGTCGAGCAGCAGCACCATCGCGTCGTCGATGGCGAAGTACGTCCGCAGCGCGGCGAGCGTGGCGTCGAGCAGCGCCGCCAGCTCGGTCTGCGCGGCCACCGTCTGCGTGACGCCGCTCAATGCCGCGAGCGGGCTGCAGCGGCGCGGCGGCGCCGGCACTTCGACGCCCGGCACGCGCTCGATCGACTGCACCTCGTAGACGTCCGCGCCCCGCAGCCTGAACACGCCGGCCATGCCCGTGTGCGACGCGATGCCGGCGAGCTTCGCCTTCATGCTTTCGAACAGCGGCCCGGATTCCTCGGTGCGCGGATAGCGCAGCTTCAGCAGGTACTGCGCGGCGGTCTCCGGATGCGCGACCAGCACGGTCGCGTAGGGGTGCGCGAGGATGTTCTCGCGCGTCTTGTTGAAGAACTGGAACGACAGCGCGACGTCGCGCTGGTCGACGTAGTGCACCTCCGACGCGCGCGTCACGTTCGGCGTGCCGTCCGGCGCGCAGGTCGCGACCATCGCGGGCACCGAGCCTTCGAGGCAGGGCCGGATCGAGTCGACCGTCAGCGCGTCGCTCACGGCTGCTGCGCCGGTTCGAGCCGCGCACCCGCTTTCGGCCCCGGCGTCTGCGCGAAACCCGCCGTCGGAGTGAAGCGGACCGCGATCGTTTCGCCCTGGCCGTAGCCGAAGTACGCGTGGCCCTCTTGCTTCGTATAGCCGATCGAGACGATATCGGCGACGAAACCATCGACGTCGGCTTCGACGCATGCGGCTTGCTCGGGGCGGATCGGTTCGATCACCGGGTCGCGGCCCTTCAATTGCAGCGCGCGGTGCGTGCTGGGCCGCGTGAAAATCGCCGCGAGCACGCCGCTCGCCTCGATGTCGCTCAGCACCGGCGCGGCCTTGATGGTCGACACGTAGACGGTCACGTGGCGCCGGTCGGGCGACACGCGGCAGGCCAGCGCCTTGGCCACCGAAGGCATGTTGTTCGCGTCGCGCGACGCGATCGAGATCGACAAGCCGCTCTCAAGGAAGAGCGGCATCGTCCTCGTTCAGCAGGTAGCTCACCGCCGTGCTCGCTGCGGGACGCGCATGTTACTTCCCGGTCCGCTCCGGCGGCGGCTTCTTGCGCGACACGCGCTCGGCGAAGCGCGCTGCGTCGATCACCACGCGCTCGTGCGTGCCCTCCGAGATCAGGTCGTGGCCGTCGTGCGCGGTCGCGCGGAAGGTCACGCGGCGGCCCTCGACCGCGATCACTTCGCAGTCGACCGTCACCGTGAGCCCGGGCGGTGTCGCGGCCAGGTGCGAGAAATTCACGTGCGTGCCGAGCGACTGTTCGCGCGGCCAATCCAGGTACGGTTTGATGGCCAGTTGGCACGCGCCTTCGATCAGTCCAACCATGAAGCCGGTGGCGAAAACCTCGGGCATCTCGCGGAATTCGGCGAACTCGGGGTAGAGGTTCGGCACGGTCTTGTCTTCCGGGACCGTGTAGCGAAACTGGTGGCGGATGCCGGGCTTCAGATCGGGGCTCATCGGCACGCAACGGGTAGCCGGTTCAGGCCGCGATTCTATGAAATCATCGGGGCGACCCCTTCGCGCGCACCCTCGATGTCCGCCCGCCGGCCGCTCGACTTCAATGCCTACGCCCTGATGATCCTGCTGACGATGCTGTGGGGCATGCAGCAGGTCGCGATCAAGCTCGCCGCACACGGCGTCTCTCCGGTGATGCAGGGAGCGATCCGCTCGATCGTCGCGACCGCGCTGCTGGTCGGCTGGGCGCGCTGGCGCGGCATCGCGCTGGCGCAACGCGATGGCACGCTCGCGGCGGGAGTTGCGGCCGGGGCGCTGTTCGCCGGCGAGTTCTTCTTCATCTACTTCGGACTCGGGCTCACCGCCGCGTCGCGCATGGTCGTGTTCATCTACCTCGCGCCGGTGCTCACCGCGCTCGGGCTCGCGTGGTTCGTTCCGGGAGAGCGGCTCGCCGCCGTGCAATGGGCCGGCGTGCTGCTCGCGTTCGCCGGCTTGACCACCGCGTTCGCCGACGGTTTTTCCGCACCGGGGCGCGCGACGCTGCTGGGCGACGCCTGCGGTGTCGTCGCCGCCGCACTGTGGGCGGCGACCACCGTGCTGATCCGCTCCACGGAACTCGCGCAGGCGGCGGCGACCAAGACGCTCTTCTATCAACTCGCGGTGTCGGCGTTTCTGCTGCCGTTCGCGTCGGTCGCGCTGCGCGAGCCGGGGATCGTGACGCTCGACGGCATCACGGTCGCGAGCCTCGTTTTCCAGAGCGTGGTCGTCGCCTTCGCGAGTTACCTCGCGTGGTTCTGGCTGCTGACGCGCTACCTGGCGGCGCGACTGGCGGTGTTCTCCTTCCTCGCACCGCTGTTCGGTGTCGCGTTCGGCGTGCTGATCCTCGGCGAGCGGCTGAGCGCTTCGTTCACGGTCGCGGCGCTGCTGGTCGGGGCCGGCATCGCGCTGGTGAACCTGCGGCGCGGATAACGTTCGAAGCGGCATGGACCGCCGATCGTTCGTCGCCGCCGCATCCGCGCTGCTCGCGGCGCCCTCGCTGCGCGCGCATCCGGTGACGCTGATGCGCGCCATTCCGCGCACGGGCGAGGGGCTTCCCGCCGTCGGCATGGGTACGTGGCTGACTTTCGATGTCGGCGAGGCGCCGGCCGAACGGGCGCAACGCCGGCGCGTGCTCGAGGAATTCTTCGCCGCCGGCGGCGGCATGATCGACTCCTCGCCGATGTACGGCCGCGCCGAAAAGGTCGTCGGCGACCTGCTGCAGCAAGTGCCGCACGCGGGCAAGCTCTTTTCCGCGACCAAGGTATGGACCGCGTTCGACCGTGTGGGCCGCGTGCAGATGGACGAGTCGCTAAAGCTGTGGCGTCTTGCGCGCTTCGACCTGCAGCAGATCCACAACCTGCTGAACTGGCGCGGCCACATCAAGTCGCTGCGCGAATGGAAAGAGCAGGGGCGCGTGCGCTACATCGGCATCACGACCTCGCACGGCCGCGCGCACGACGAACTGGAAGACATCCTTAAACGCGAGCCCTTCGACTTCGTGCAATTCACCTACAGCCTTGCCGACCGCAGCGTCGAGCAGCGGCTGCTGCCGCTCGCCGCCGAAAGGGGCCTCGCGGTGATCGCCAACCGCCCGTTCGACGGCGGCGCGCTGCTCGACCGGCTGCGCCGCAGGAAGCTGCCGCCGTGGGCGGCGGACATCGACTGCGCCAACTGGGCGCAGTTCTGCCTGAAGTGGATCGTCGCGCACCCGGCCGTCACCTGCGCGATTCCGGCGACGACCAATCCCGCCCACATGGCCGAAAACATGGGCGCGCTGCGCGGCCGGCAGCCCGACGCCGGCATGCGCCGGCGGATGCTGGCGTACGTCGAGCGCGCCTGACCGCGCTGCGCCCCCGGCGGACGCCCGGGCAGTCCGCATCCCGCCCCATGCGCGCGCTTGCGCCGAGGCGCGCGCACGGCATCATTCGGCCATGCTCAACGTCCCCAACGCCCTCACGGTCGCGCGCATCCTGCTGGTGCCCTGGATCGCGTGGTTCACGCACGAGCGCGACTATGAAACGGCGCTGTGGCTGTTCATGGCAGCCGCGGTGAGCGATTTACTCGACGGCTTGATCGCGCGCCGCTTCGATCTGCGCACGCGCTTCGGGGCGATCGCCGATCCGATCGCCGACAAGTTGACGATGCTGACCGTCACGCTGCTGCTCGCCTGGCAGGGCTGGCTGCCGTGGTGGCTCGCCGCGGCGATCGTCGCGCGCGACCTCGTGATCGTCGGCGGCGCGGTCGCGTATCACTGGCTCGTTGGTCCCCTCGAGATCGCGCCGACGGGCCTGTCGAAGATCAACACGGTACTCGAGTTCGCGCTGCTCGCCACGCTGCTCGCCACCGGCGCCGGCGACTTCGACGGCGAACCCTGGCTGCCCGTGCTGATGTGGATCGTGCTCGCCACCGTGCTCGCCTCCGGCGCGCAGTACGTGTGGCTGTGGGGCAGCAGGGCCGCGGCGCGGGCGGGGCGGCGCGCGACGTAAGCCGTCGCCCTATGGCAGTTTCGGCGGCAAGGTCCCCGCCGCCTTGCGCCGTTCGTGCTCGGCGTCGAGTTCCGCGTCGGTCTTGTAGTGCGGGACCTTGAACAGGTAGCGCTTGTAGTTCTGGATCCGGTGCGGCACGTCCTTCGTTTCCCGCTCCCAGTACTGTCGCCGAGCGCGACGTTGTTCTTCGCGTCGAGCAGCCAGCCGCGCTTGGAGCGCTCGCTACCTAAGAGGTACAGCCGCCCCTCGTAGATCGTGAAGACACCGGCGCCGATGTTGGCCTTCAGCGCGTACGGCGCGCCGCTCGCGCAGAAGCCGGCGTAGGCGGGCTCGCAGCGGGCGGGGTTCTTCAGGAACTCCGCGCGGTGCTAGGCCGAGGCGAAGCGATAGGTGACGCCGTTGTAGTCGGCCTTGATGTCCGGGCGGCCCCTGACCGGTCTGCCCTGCGTGAATTACGCGACCGGATCGTTGCCGCGCAGCATCAGCTTCGCGTCGGCGCCGTCGCTCACCGTGTTATTCACGGTGCCGCAGCCGGCGAGCAGCGCGGCGGCGCAGATCAGAATCGGGCGGGGCGTGCGCATGAGAATGCTCCGGTTCGTTGTCGTACGGAAAGCATCGCAGTCCGAATGCCGGGCGGGCCGGCTACGCCGCCAACTTCGCCGCGATCGCGTTGCCGGCGCGCGCAAACGCCTTGCGGCCGAGCACGCCGCTGATCCACTGGCCGGTCGCGACCACCTTGGCCAAATCGATACCGGTCTCGATGTCGAGCCCGTGCAGCATGTACAGCACGTCCTCGGTCGCCACGTTGCCGGTGGCGCCCTTCGCGTACGGGCAGCCGCCGAGGCCGGCCACGCTGGTGTCGAAGGTCGCGATGCCCATCTCGAGGCAGGCGTAGATGTTGGCGAGCGCCTGGCCGTAGGTGTCGTGGAAGTGGCCCGAAACGTCGGCGAGGTCGTAGACGGCGAGCGCGGCTTCCATCGCTTTCCGCGTCGCGCGCGGTGTACCGACGCCGATCGTGTCGGCCACGCCGACGTGCCCGACGCCGATGTCCTTCATCAGTCGCGCCACATACGCGACCGCCTCGGGCTTGACCTCGCCCTGGTACGGGCAGCCGAGCGCGCACGAGATCGCGCCGCGCACGCGCATGCCGTGTTCGCGCGCGGCCTGCGCAACGGGCGCGAAGCGCTCGATCGATTCGGCGATCGAGCAGTTGATGTTCTTCTGCGAGAACGCCTCGCTCGCCGCGCCGAAGACGACGACCTCGTCGGCCTTCGCGGCGAGCGCGCCTTCGAAACCCTTCGTGTTCGGCACCAGCACCGAATAGACGACGCCGGGCTTGCGCCGGATGCGCGCCATCACGGCGGCTGCGTCGGCCATCTGCGGCACCCACTTCGGCGAGACGAAAGACGTGACCTCGATCGCGCCGAAGCCCGCGTCGGTCAGCCGATCGACCAGCTCGACCTTCACGTCGGTCGGGATCGTCTGTTTTTCGTTCTGCAGCCCGTCGCGCGGGCCGACGTCGACGATGCGAACGCGGGAGGGAAGCGAGCTCATGGCGTGGACCTCGGGTCTCGGCGCGTGGATGTTACCTGCGGCGCGCAGCTGGGCCGGTGGCCCCATGGCGCGCTTTCGCGTTCCTCGACGCTGCTGCCCTCGTTGGGCTGAGCCGAGCTCTTCGTCTATAAAGGCGATCGGGCCAGAGTGAGTGCCAGCTTCCGGCCGCGCGTTACGGCCCGCACAGAACGGACTACCCAATCGACGGGAAATCTTCCCTTCCATTCGGCCTGCCGTTACGCCATAGTGGGTGTGCCGCTGGGGCGACCACGGCTATTGGCTGCTCGACTGACGAAGGAATGCAACGATGCTCAAGCTCTCACGATTCATGTGCGCGGGTGCGCTCGCTGCGGTGCTCGCCGCCTGCGGTGGAGGCGGTGAGACGACACCGCCGCCGGCGACTGATCAGGTCACGGTCAGCGGCACGATCACGGGCCTCGGCACGGCGGCGATCGACGGCGTGGACTATGACGACGGCCAGGCGGTCGTCGCACTCGATGTCGATCCGCGCGCCGAGGCCCCGGCCACGCTCGCCGATCTGAAGATCGGCATGCAGGTCGAAGGCGCGGTCCGCGACGGCAGGCTGACCAAGGTTTTCGTGCGCGCGACCGCGATCGGACCCGTGGAGTCGATCGATCTGGCCGCCGCGACCTTCAAGGTCGTCGGCCAGACCGTGAAGGTCGTCACGAGCGGCGACGGCATGACGATGTTCGAAGGCGCCACCGGGCTGGCGGACCTGAAGGTCGGCGACTGGGTCGAGGTGCACGGAACGATCGACGCCGACAAGAACATCGTCGCCACGCGCGTCGAGGTCGAAAGCCCGACGGGCGAGATCAAGGTGCGCGCGGGCGGCATCGCGACCAACGTCGACGACGCCGCTATGACCTTCAAGCTCGGCGACCTCACCGTCGACTACAAGAATGCGGTGATCAAGCCCGAGGGCGCGCGGATCGAGAACGACGTGCTCGTGTTCGTCTTCAGCGACGAGCTTCCGGCCGGCAACACGCTGACCGCGAAGGCGGTGCGCGTGGCCAAGCCCTCGCTCGAAGGACGCCGCTTCGTCGTCGGCGGGCTCGTCACCGATGCCAGCGCCGACGGCAAGACGTTCAAGGTCAACGGCATCGCGGTCGACGCGAGCGACGCCGAGTTGAAGGGCGGCCAGAGCCCGACCTTCGCCGACATCCGGAACATGGCGCTCGTTCGGGTCGAAGGCACGTTGTCCGGCACCGGTGGCGCGGTCGTGCTCAAGGCCACGCGCGTGTGGATCATTCCGGCGTCCGAGCAGCGGCGCATCGTGCTCGCGGGCCAGGTCACCGACTTCGTCTCGGCGGCGAGCTTCCGGGTGCGCGGTACCCCGATCAACGCCGACGCGGCCGAGTTCAAGAACGGCAGCAAGGACGACCTGAAGGACGGCGCGTTCGTTCTGATCAAGGGCCGCATCGACGGCGACGTGGTCCGCGCCGACGAGGTGATCTTCGGCGTGCCGCCGAAGGATGTCGCGTTCCGGCTGCTCGGCGTGGTCAAGGACTACGACCCGGCCGCAAAGACCTTCACGCTGCTCGGCATCCCGATGAAGCTCGCCGACATGGCGAAGTTCGAAGGCGGCACGCTCGCCGATTTCGGCAACGGCGATCCGGTGGAGGTCAAGGGCGCGTTCGACGGCACCGCCTTCGTCGTCACCGAAGTCGAGTTCAAGAGCGGGATGCCGCCGGCGATTTCCGCCGAGGGCGTAATCGCCAACGTGACCGCGACGAGCTTCGAGCTGAACGGCGCGACGTTCAAGCTCACATCGACCACGCAGATCGTCAACGGACCGCTCGCCAACGGCCAGCGCGTCGAAGCGGTGGCGCACTGGGTCGGCGGCGAGGTCGTCGCCGACCGCGTCGAGGTGCAGGTGCCCGGCGCGAGCGCGCGGCTGATGGGGCCGATCACCGACTTCGTGTCGAAGGCCGACTTCAAGGTGCAGGGCGTCGCGGTCGACGCGAGCGCCGCGACGTTCGAGGGCGGCACCGAAGCGGACCTCGTCAACGGCAGGTTCGTGCGCGTCAAGGGTGCGCTCCAGGCCGGCACGGTCAAGGCAAGCAGCGTGAAGTTCCTGCGCTGAGCGTCGGACACCTTCATCGAAACGCCGCAGCTGGCCGACGCGCCGCGGCGTTTCGTTTCAGGCGTCGCCAACTCCGCGGCGCCCGCGCGCAGCCCGGTCCCACCCCCCCCTTTCGTAAAGGGGGGCCAGGGGGGATTTCGAGTGCTGCCGCTCAATACCCCCGCCGCAAGTCGACCGCGCCCGTGATCGCCTCGCCGCGCTCCAACCGCGCGATCTTCTCCGCGATCTGCGCGACGCTTGGCTCCAACTCGGTTACTGCGGCGATGTGCGGCGTGACGAGGATCTCCGGCCGCCGCCAGAACGGATGGTCGGCCGGCAGCGGTTCGGTTTCGAACACGTCGAGCGCCGCCCCGCCGAGCTTGCCTGCGTCGAGCAACGCGAGCAGATCCGCTTCGACAGATGCGCGCCGCGGCCGACGTTGATCAGGTGCGCGCCGTCGGCCAGCCGCGCGAGGTTCGCGCGGTTCAGGATGCCGCGATTGTCCGGCGTGAGCGGCAGGACGCTCGCGAGCACGTCGAGCCCGTCGAGAAAGCTCGCGATTTCCGCGTCGCCCGCGCTGCAGTCCACACCCTCCATCGCGTGGCGCGTCCGCGCGAAGCCGCGCACCGCGAGCCCGTGCGCCGCGAGCGCGCGTGCGATCGCCATTCCGATCACGCCCAGCCCCGGCACACCGACCGCGAAGTTCGCCCTCGGCCGTAGCACTTCGGGCTGCCAGCGCGCGTCGCGCCTCCGGATCGCGTAGCGGTCGAAGCCGCGATAAACGCGCAGCACAGCGGCCAGCACGTACTCGGCGAGCGCGTCGGCCATGCCGGCGTCCTCCAGCCGCACCAGCAGCGCATCGCGCGGAAACGCGGGCATCGCCAGCAGCGCGTCGACGCTGGCGCCGAGATTGAAGACCGCGCGCAGTCGCCGCTGCTCCTCGAACAGCGCCGGCGGCGGCCGCCAGACGATCGCGATGTCGGCCTGCGGCGCGAGCGGATCCGCGTCGGGCAGCTCGGCGCGCAGCGCGTCGAGCCACGCCGGCGCGTGCATCCCGCGTGCGCACGGCACGATGCGTGTCGCGATGCCTACGGAGCCCGCGTGAACGCCACCAGCGCCGCGCCCTCGGCCACCTGTTCGCCGACGCCGTAGAAGAATTCGTCGACCGTGCCGTCGGCCGGCGCGATGATGGTGTGCTCCATCTTCATCGCTTCCATTACCAGCAGCGGCGTGCCCTTGGTCACGCGTGCGCCCCGCGCGACGTGGATCGCGATCACGCGGCCCGGCATCGGCGCGGCGAGCCCGGCGCCGTCCACTTCGCTCTCGCCGGCGTGCGCGATCACGTCGACCAGTGTCACGACGCGGTGGCGGCCGTTGGCGAACACGTGCAGGTCGTCGCCGTCGCGGACGACGTCGGCGGCGAACGCGCGGTCGGCAAAGCGGACCTCGAGCCGCGTGCCCTGCGCGGCGACGATCGCCAGCGGCGCGTGCAGCGCGCCGTGATGGAACACGTAGCCGTCGCGCGTGTACTCGAGATCGACGTCGTGCACGCCGCGCTCGGACTTGAAGACGATGTCGCGCGTGTACGTCGTGTTCAACCGCCAGCCGCGCGCGAGCGACCACGGGTCGTTCGTCTCGGCCGCCGTTTCGTCGACGACCAGCCGCGCGCAGGCGAGTGCGAGCACGTCATTCGAAACGACCGCCTCCGCCGCGAACAGCCGCGCGTATTCGTGCTCGATCAGCCCGGTGTCGAGCTGCGCCTGCGCAAAGCGCGGGTTGCCGACCAGCCGCGTCAGGAAATCGACGTTGTTCGCCACCCCGACGATGTGCACGTCGGCGAGCGCCGCCGCGAGCCGCGCGAGCGCCTGCGCGCGGTCCTCGCCCCAGGCGATCAGCTTCGCGATCATCGGGTCGTAATGCGGGGTGATCGCATCGCCCTGCCGCACGCCGCTGTCGATGCGCACAGGCGCCGGGTCGTGTGCGCGCACGCCGTCGGCGTTGCGCGCGAAGGCCACATGCGTGGGCAGCGCGAGGTGCGCGAGCCGGCCGATCGCCGGCAGGAAGCCCTTGTCCGGATTCTCCGCGTACACGCGCACTTCGATCGCGTGGCCGTGGATCGCCAGATCGTTCTGCAGCGCCGGCAGTCGCTCGCCGTTGGCCACGCGAAGCTGCCATTCGACGAGGTCGAAGCCGGTGATCATCTCGGTCACCGGGTGCTCGACCTGCAGCCGCGTGTTCATCTCCATGAAGTAGAAGGTGCCGGGGTTGCCGTGCTCGTCGGCTTCGGCGATGAACTCGACCGTGCCGGCACCGACGTAGCCGACCGCCCTGGCCGCAGCGACCGCGGCTTCGCCCATCGCGCGCCGCCGCGCCGCGGTCATGCCGGGCGCGGGCGCCTCTTCGATGACTTTCTGGTGGCGCCGCTGCACCGAGCAGTCGCGCTCGAACAGGTACACGCAGTTGCCGTGCGCATCCGCAAAGACCTGGATCTCGATGTGGCGCGGCCGCTGCAGGTATTTCTCGACGAGCACGCGGTCGTCGCCGAACGAGGCCGCCGCCTCGCGCCGGCACGAGGCGAGCGCGGCGTCGAAGTCCTCAGCGCGCGCGACGATGCGCATGCCCTTGCCGCCGCCGCCGGCGCTCGCCTTGATCAGCACCGGGTAGCCGATGCGGTCGGCATGCGCCTTCAGCAGCGCCGTCGACTGGTCCGCGCCGTGATAGCCGGGAACGAGCGGCACGTGCGCCTGCTCCATCAGTGCCTTGGCTTCGCTCTTGCTGCCCATCGCGCGGATCGCCGACGGCGGCGGGCCGATGAACACGAGGCCCGCATCGGCGCAGGCCTGCGCGAAGTCCTCGTTCTCCGACAGGAAGCCGTAGCCGGGATGGATCGCCTGTGCGCCGGTCGCTGTTGCCGCCGCGACGATCAGCTCGCCGCGCAGATAGCTTTCGCGCGCGGGCGCGGGCCCGAGCCGCACCGCTTCGTCGCACGCGGCGACGTGCTTGGCTGCCGCGTCAGCGTCCGAATACACCGCCACCGTGCGGATACCCATGCGGCGGGCGGTGGCGGCGACTCGGCAGGCGATCTCTCCTCGATTGGCGATGAGGATCTTGCGAAACATCTGTCCGTGCTCCTCAGTGCAGCGCGCCTCGATTCACCGCCCGCCGCCCGGACGCGGGCAGCGGGTCGGGGTGAGCGGCTGAGCCTTCAAAGTCCCGCCCCTTGCTCAACGCTCGGTCGCCGGCAGCCGCGCCTCGACCGTGCGTGCGCGGATCAACGTCACATAGTCCTCGTCCGCTTGCAGCCGCAGATCGACGCGCAGCGGAAACTCGGCGCGCAGCGCGGGCGGTGCGCCGCTGTGCCTGGCTTCGACCCGCAAGCTGAGCGCGCTGCCCTTCGGCGCGACGCCGAGGTCGCGTGCCAGCGCGCGGAAGCGATCGTGGCTGTCGGACGCAAGACCGAACACGCGTGCGGGCGCTTCGGCTTCGGGTCCGCGTTCGCGCAAGGCGCGCAGCGCAAGGCCAAAGGCCTTCGGCTGCGCTGCCGGCGGTGCGAGATGCACGTCGACGCGCGCGCCGCGCAGCACGACGCGCTCGTCCAGCCACAGCGCCAGCCGCAGCGCGCGCGGGTCGAGCGCGGCCGCGCCTTCGCGCCACAGCTTGCGCAGGCGCCACAGCAGCGGCAGGTTGAACGATGCGTGGCGCTCGATGAAGCAGCGCCCGAACGCGGCCAGCACGAATGCGCGGCCGCCGCCTTCGTGCCATGCCCCCCAGCCGGCCGCCCCGATCGTGTGTGTCAGCAGCAGGGTTTCTCGCACCGGCGCGCGGCGCGCAGCCGGCGCGCGCGGGTCGATCCCCGTTTGCGGGGCGTTGTCGGCCGCGCGATCGCGCCGGTCGATCGAACGCAGTGCCCGGTCGATCATGCCGCTCACATTTCCTCGTCGTCGCCCTGTTCGGCCGCCATCTCGGCTTCGTACTCGGCGAGCCAGCGCGGCTTGCGCTTGTCGAGGAAGGCACGCACGCCTTCGCGCCCGTCGTCGGACGCGCGGATCGCGGCGATGCGTTCGGCCGTGTCGGCCACCAGCGCGTCGTCGATCGGACGGTCCGCGAGGTCGCGCACGAGCTTCTTGGCTTCGGCCACCGCGTGGAGGCTCGTATGCATCAGCGCGCCGAGCATCTCGTTGATCGTCGCGTCGAGCTGCTCGGGCGGCGTGAGGTTGTGCACGAGCCCGAGGCGGAACGCCTCGCCCGAGTCGAAGCGCTCGGCGGTCAGGAAGTAGCGCCGCGCGGCGCGTGCGCCGATCGCGCGGATCACGTACGGGCCGACCGTCGCCGGGATCAGGCCGAGCTTCGTTTCGCTCAGGCAGAAGTTCGCCGGCAGCGCGGCGATCGCGACGTCGGCAACCGCCACCAGCCCCATGCCGCCGGCATACGCGTCGCCGTGCACGCGCGCGATCACCGGCTTGGGGCACGCATCGATCGTGCGCAGCATGTTCGCGAGCGCCAGCGCGTCACGCCGGTTGTCCTCGTGCGAGTAGCCGGCCATGCGCCGCATCCAGTCCAGATCCGCGCCGGCGCAGAACGCGGGGCCCTTCGCCGCGAGCACGATCGCGCGCACGCCGGCGTCGGCGCCGAGTGTCGAAAACACGCGGGTCAGCTCCGCGATCATCGTCTCGTTGAAGGCGTTGCGCACCTTCTCGCGCGCGAGCCAGACGACCGCGACGCGATGGTTGATGCTGAGTTCGAGCGTTTCGTAGTCCATGACTGCCTCTGCTTCTCGTTGAGCCCGGCCGGGCGTTCAGTCCGCTTCCCCGAGCCGCTTGGCCACTTCCTCGAGCATGACTTCGGTCGCGCCGCCGCGGTCTTCGCCGCCAGCAGCGCGAGGCGCTGGCGGATCGCCTGCTTGTCCCACAACGAGGCGCCGAAAGCCCGGCGCGTCCGCACGTAGCGCAGCGTCAGATCGAGCGCGGTCTGACAGTGCCCGACCGCCATCGCCGCCAGCGCGATGCGTTCGACCTGGAAGTTGCGCATGATCGCGTAAAAGCCGGCGTTTTCCTCGCCGAGCCGGTGGGCGACGGGAACGCGGCAGTTCTCGAACACCAGCTCCGCGGTGTCGGACGCGAGCCAGCCCTGCTTCTTCAGCGCGCGGCCGACGCGAAAGCCCGGCGTGTCGCGCTCGACCGCGAGGAGCGAGATCCCGCGCGAGCCCTTGGCGTGCGGATCGGTCCGCGCGGCGACGAACACGAGGTCCGCGCGCACGCCGTTGGTGATGAACATCTTGCTGCCTTCGAGCACGTAGTGATCGCCGTCGCGCACCGCGCGCGTGCGGATCGACGCGACGTCGGAGCCGGCGTCGGCTTCGGTCACCGCGATCGCGGTGATCAGCTCCCCGGCGAGCATCCTCGGCAGCCAGCGCGCTTTCTGCTCGGCGGTGCCGGCGTGCACCAGGTGCGGGCCGGCCATGTCGGTGTGCACGAGCACGGTGACCACGAAGCCGCCCGAAGTGCAGCGCGCGAGCGCCTCCTGGAACACCACGTTGGTTACCCGATCCGCCCCCGCGCCGCCGTCGGCCGCCGGCACGTTGAGCCCCAGCCAGCCGAGCGCGCCCATCCTGCGCAGCACCTCGCGCGGAACGAGCCCCGCCTCGTCCCACGCCGCCGCGTTCGGCTCGACCTCGCGCTCGAGAAAGCGCGCGACCTGTCGGCGCAGTTCGGCGTGTTCGGGGCGGTCGTAAAAATGCACTTCGCAGGTCCGAGCGTGACGACTATGCAACGGGCTGCTCGGCCGGTTGGCCGATGCGGTCGAGGATGGCGACGGCGAGCGCCTTGAAGTCGTTCCAAGCGTCGCGCACGGCGTACGCATGGCTGCCGATCGCACCGTCGGCGGCGGTCAGGTGAAAAATGGGCTTGCGCACCTCCTGCGCCATCGGCATGAGGCTCCGGTAGTGCTTGAGCCGCGCCAGACAGTGGGTGTCTGTCGGCGTGAGCTGGGTGGTTTTCGGCTCTCCCAGCACGCTTTCGCGATAGGTCGATGGAATTCGATCCACCCACTTTTTGTACGCCTTGGCGGGCCGTGACAGCCGGTCAACGTGTTGCATCACGATGTAGCCGCGCGGTTGCATCGCACCGGCCGGAAGCGCGAAGGCGGGGTTTGGCCAGTTTTCCAGCCGCTTGCGCCACTCGGCACGCCACGCGCGCAGCGTGGGCCCCAGGTTGCGCAGACCCTGCAAGGAAAAAAGGTCTGCCGCCAGCGGAATCACGACGTGATCCGACGCAATCAGCGCCGAGCGGTTGATGGCGCCGAGATTCGGGCCGACATCGGCGAGGATTAGGTCGGCGTCTTGCTGTTGGGCCGCCTGCTGCGCGACCTGCCAGAAGCAGGAAAGCACACGGAAGGGACGCGCCAAGCTACCGGAGCGCAGCGCATTCGGCCATTCCTGCGACAGAAAATCTTCGAACCCGGCGAGCGCGAGATCACCGGGCACGAGGTGCAGTCGCGGCGTAATACGCTGTGTTTGCGGCGACCGGATGTCGCCCATTTCCGTCAGCGGCTGCAGGCACTGGAAAATGGTGGCATTGCGCTGAGCACCGTCGTCCACGACCCACAGGACTTCGAGGTCGTCTTCGGACAGAAACGCCGAAGTGAGATTGGCCTGCGGATCGAGGTCGACGGCGACGACGCGTTTGCCGAGCTCGGAAAGCATCCAGGCGAGATGAAAAACCAGCGACGTCTTGCCGACGCCGCCCTTGTTGTTGAAGAACGTGACGACGGGCGTGGTCATGCGGCGCTCCGTACGGTCGCAAGCACGAAGGTGGGTTCGACCTCGAATTGCACCGGCGGATTGCCGTTCGCCGCAAGCGCGCGGTTGGCTTCCGCGATGCCGGCGCCGAAGCGTTGTACGAACCCCAGCGTCTTGAGCACGGCTGCGATCGCCGGATTGCGATAGTCAGCGACGCCCGGGCGGCCGAAGTTCTCCTTCGTGACGATGCCGTACGGCCCGCCGGGATTCAGGATTTCGATCCGGTCGTCGAACCAGTTCACGCGCACCGGCGCGTTCGTGCCTTCGTACGTTCGGTGCATGACGGCGTTGCGTGTCAGCTGCTGCAGGGCGCTCAGCGGATAAGGCGTGGTGCGTACTTCGGTCGTGGTGCCGGAGGCGAAGTCAACCGCCACGGTCAAAGTCGCTCTCAGCTTGTCGTCCAGGCGCCGCAGCATCTGATCCAGCGTGCCGTCGATCTCCAGTTCGTCCGCGATCGGGTCCGACAGGGTCGTGCCGCGAATGCGCAGGAACTGGACGTACGCGCAGGGAACCCAGGTTCGCGGCGACTTGCCCACCGTCAGGACACCGACGACCGTCGGCGTCGGATCGTCGACCGAGGCGATCATGCCCGTGGCGGCGAGTCGTTCCTCGTAACTCCGTTCATTGGCTGCCAGGACATCTGCCGCGACGGCGCGGGGCAGGTACTCGTACTCGAAAGCCACCCGGTTCAGCTCGCTCATCGGGCAGCCGCGGATCGGCTGCGTGTCGAACGCGCGGTCCCGCGCGCGGCGCTTTTCGTTCAGGATGCGCTCGTCCTGCGCACTCGCCAAGCCGCGGCGCGAACCGATCCGGATCCAGATTCGGCCGTCGAACCGCACCGGCGGCGCGTCGGCAGGCCATACGGTCACGACCGCAATCGGCGCGCCGCGGTACGTACGCTTTTCCACGGTCAGCGTGGGCGGCGGCACGATCCTGCCGTCGGTCTTGATGTCGGCGAGCGTCTGCAGCAACTGGTCCGTGATCGGAAGCCCGGCCGGGTTGCCATGGTTGTCGACCCCGATCGCGAGCACCCCGGGCCGATCATGGCCGGGCAGGTCGTTCGCGAACGCACAGACCGCCTGCCGTGCCTTGTCAGGCGTTTCTTTCGTCCAGTCACGCTTGCGCTCGACGCGATCGGACTCGAGATCGCTGAGCAGCTTGGCGAGTTCGTCGTCGCTCATGGGCGACATAGCCGTTCCTTTGCTTCCGAGGAAAGCTGGAAATCGAGCCACCGAGTTCCGCGCTCGTGCGGACTCTACATCCTGCCCCCCGAACCGTGTCTGCGGAATCGGCGCGCTCAGCGCCGCCGACAACTGCAGCGCCAGGCATATACGGGTATCCGGCGTGCCGATCACCCCGTCGTTCCCCGCTTGCGCGCCGGCGTCGTACGGAAGGAGCCTCGCGCAGCTCGTCCTGCGGGAGCTTCTGCATGCCCACGAGCAGACGACATCGCGACGACTCGGTGCCCGGGTAGGCGGCAATCAGGTCGGCAACCTGCCGCCACCCGCGCAGATTGAAGTGGCCGACGCAGAAGTCGGCCGAGTTGCTGACCTGCAGCGACGCGCGCAGCGCCGGAAGCAGCTCCTTGTCGATGTTGTCGAAGATGCGCGGCATCGGCCTCCGTCCGACCGAGGCGGTCAGGGTCTCCAGATCCGCACTGCGCGCGCGCGGCGAATGACTGCGTCATGCGTGGCGAGCCGCAGCGCACGAGCGCGTGCGGTCGCGACGATGATGCGATCGGCCGGATCTCCTTGGAACGTCGAAGGCAGATCGTGCAGTGCCTGGATCACTTCGACATCGATCGGCACGATCGTCACGACCTCGGGGCCGGCCATCCGCTCGATCCACCCAGCGAAGCCCTCGGTGGGTTGCAGGCGCCCCTTCGCCACCAGCATCTGCACTTCCCAGAGGCTGATGGCCGAGATCGCCGGCAGTTCGCGCTCCGCCGCCGCGTCGAGCGCTCGCCGCTCCGCTGCCGACAGCCTGCCCGCGCCGGTCAACCACCAAAGCCAGACGTGCGTGTCGAGCAGGAGGCTCAACGCATGGCCTCGAAGTCTTCGTCGCGCAGCACCGACTCGCCAGGTTCGAAATGGCACACGGCCGTTCCCCGCAGCCGTTGCCAGGGTTTCAGCTTCGCGTCCGCCGTGCGCTGTGCCGGCGGCGCCAGCCGCGCGACGACCTTGCCGCGTCGAGTGATCGCGACCGGGCGTCCGGTGCGCTCTACGCGCCGGATGATTTCGAGGCACCGCTGCTTGAATTCCGTGACCGAAATGTCCATGTCGCGAGTTTATGTGGACGTTTTGCCGGCGAGCAAGTGGCGCAAGCCCGTCACATCCTGAACACCCCGAACCTCGCCTCCGGAATCGGCGCGTTCAGCGCCGCCGACAGCCCGAGCGCGAGCGTCATCCGCGTGTCGAGCGGGTCGATCACGCCGTCGTCCCACAGCCGCGCGCTAGCGTAGTACGGGTGGCCCTGGTGCTCGTACTGCGCGAGGATCGGCGCCTTGAACTTCGCCTCTTCCTCGGCGCTCCAGGTGCCGCCGCGCGCCTCGATGCCGTCGCGCCTGACCTGCGCGAGCACGCTCGCAGCCTGCTCGCCGCCCATGACGCTGATGCGCGCGTTCGGCCACATCCACAGGAAGCGCGGCGAATACGCGCGCCCGCACATGCCGTAGTTGCCGGCGCCGAAGCTGCCGCCGATGATGACCGTGAACTTGGGCACGTTCGCGCACGCCACCGCCGTGACCATCTTCGCGCCGTGCCGCGCGATGCCTTCGTTCTCGTACTTCTTGCCGACCATGAAGCCGCTGATGTTCTGCAGGAAGACGAGCGGCACCTTGCGCTGGCAGCACAGCTCGATGAAGTGCGCGCCCTTCTGCGCGCTTTCGGAGAACAGGATGCCGTTGTTGGCGACGATGCCGACCGGGATGCCGTGGATCCACGCGAAGCCGGTGACGAGCGTGGTGCCGTATCTGGCCTTCCACTCGTCGAACTCGGAGGCGTCGACGATGCGCGCGATGACCTCGTGCACGTCGTAGGGCTTGCGCACGTCGGTCGGGACGATGCCGTACAGCTCGGCCGGGTCGTACTTCGGCGCGCGGGGTTCGCGCAGTTGCAGCGGCTGCGGCTTGACGTAGTTGGTCGTCGCGACGATGCGGCGCGCCAAGGCGAGTGCGTGCGCGTCGTTCACCGCGAGGTGATCGGCCACGCCCGACAGCCGCGTATGCACGTCGCCGCCGCCGAGTTCTTCGGCGCTGACGACCTCGCCGATCGCGGCCTTCACCAGCGGCGGGCCGCCGAGGAAGATCGTGCCCTGGTTCTTCACGATGATCGATTCATCCGACATCGCCGGCACGTAGGCACCGCCCGCGGTGCACGAGCCCATCACGACCGCGATCTGCGGGATGCCCATCGCGGACAGCGAGGCCTGGTTATAGAAGATGCGGCCGAAGTGTTCGCGGTCGGGGAACACCTCGTCCTGGTTCGGCAGATTGGCGCCGCCCGAGTCGACGAGATAAATGCACGGCAAGCGGTTCTCGCGCGCGATCTCCTGCGCGCGCAGATGCTTCTTGACCGTCATCGGAAAGTAGGTGCCGCCCTTGACCGTCGCGTCGTTGCACACGATCACGCACTCGCGCCCCGATACGCGGCCCACGCCGGTGATGATTCCGGCGCATGGCGCTTCGTCGCCGTACATGCCGTAAGCGGCCAGTTGCGACAGTTCCAGGAACGGCGTGCCCGGATCGAGCAGCAGCGTCACGCGATCGCGCGGCAGCAGTTTGCCGCGCGCCAGGTGCCTGGCGCGCGCGTCCTCCCCGCCGCCGGAGGCGATCTTCGCGATCTTGTCCTTGAGATCGGCGACCAGCCCGCTCATCGCCTCGGCGGCGGCGCGGAACTCGGGCGAACGGGTGTTCAGCTTGCTGTCGAGGACGGTCATCGGAGTGCGGCCGGAGCGGGGTTGACGTTTGCGTCAAGCAGGGCGAATGGTAGAGCCAAGTCGTCCGCAGCGGGCGTTGCGCAGATGTGCGGACCCCGCCTGCGCGATTGCCGGTCGCGCGCCCGCGGCGTATGTGTGGCAGCGGACCGTGATGCATCGGTTGTTCGGCGCATCGCCCGGCTTCCGTGCCTGGGGTGCGACGGCAACGAACGGGCGCACGGCGACCGTCGGCTCCGGTGCAGCGCGCGATCGTCGGGCAAGGAGCGCGGCGGCGCGGTCATCGTCCTGCCCCGTCCGCGCGGATGTGCGGCTGACGATCGACGTGCGCAGCGATCCGGGCGACGCAGCCGACATCGGCTTGGAGGGCGGCGTTCGATCGTGCGTGGCATCGTCTTGGTCACCGGAGGAACGGGATACCTCGGCCGGGCACTGGTCGCACGGCTGCTCGCCGAGGGTGCGCGCGTGCGCGTGCTCGCGCATAGCGCGCGCGCAACCGTGGGGGAAGCCGTTGCCGGCGACATCGCCGAACCGGACACGTTGATTCCGGCCATGGCGGATGTCGACACCGTCTTTCATCTGGCCGCGCTCGTCGATCATCAGGCAAGCGAAGCGGCGCTGTGGCGCGTCAACGTCGAAGGCACGCGTAATGTCGCAGACGCGGCGTCGACGGCGGGCGTGCGGCGCATCGTCCATTGCAGTTCCGTCGCGGCGGAGCCGGGCGGCGGCAGCACCGCGTATGGACGCTCGAAGATCGCTGCCGAGGGCGTGCTCGCGGACTTTCGCGGCCGCATCGAAGTCGTGACGCTGCGACCGGGGCCGATCTACGACCATGAGCGCCGCAACCTGCGGCGGCTCGTGCGCGTAGCGCGCCGGTTGCGCATCGTGCCGCGGCTCGTGCCGGACGGCGTGGTGCACCTGGCCAGCCGGCGCAACGTCGTCGATGCGCTGCTGCTGGCGGCCAGCCGCGGGGTCAGCGGTCGCGCGTATGCGGTCTGCGATGCGCAGCCGGTGGCGCGCAGCGCGCTCGCCGCGTGCGTCGCACGCGCGGTCGGCGCGATCACGCCGCCGCTGCCGCTGGCGCTGCCGGTTGTCGCTTTGCGGGCGGCCGCGCTTGCCGCCGTCGCCCTGAATGCGTCGTTCGGCGTGCGCCCCTGGATCGATCGTCACTATGTGCGCGTGTTGACGCGCGAACGCCAATATGACATCGCGCCCGCGCAGGCCGATCTCGGTTACCGTCCCGCCGCCACGGAACAGCACTTCGAAGAAGCCGTGCGGGCGATTCTCTTCGACGGTTGATCGCCGATTCTTACCGCAGCAGGCGATACGCGATGCGCAATCGCGTGCCCAAGCTCCAAGTGGCGACGGCGGCGATCACGAGCAGTGCGTCGTCCACACAGGCGAAAAAACAGCCGGTGGCCAGCGTGACCAGCCGCGCCCCGCGCAGGCTCCAGCGTTCGCCGATCCGCGTGCCGGTGGCGGCCTCCAGGCATGCGCTCACGTAGGAGGCCAGCGCCACCGTGGACAGTGCGTACAGGCCGAGCGGCAAGGACACGTGTTGCGCAGCGATCGCCGCGGCGATCAAGAGGAAGTCGCCGACCCGGTCGGCGACGCAGTCGAGCAGCGCGCCGAATCGCGATTCCCTGCCGGTGGCGCGCGCCACCGCGCCGTCGAGCGCGTCGAGCGCGCCGGAGACGAAGATCAGGACGCCGGCGGTGCGAAGCCGGCCGAGCGCGAGCGCCGCCGCAGCCGCGGCCATGACCAGCAGCGCGGCGACGGTGATGGTGTTCGGTGCGATGCGCGTCTCGCGCAACCAAGGCGCGATGCGTGCGCCGAGCGTGAGCTTGAGATCGCGTATCACGCGGCCGTTATGCGACGTGCTGCGGGCGCGGGCACGCGGTCCCGTGTGCTTCGAGGCGCGCGCAACAGCCGGCTCGCGCCCACGCTTCACCCGCGGAACAGATCCGCTTCGCTCCAGCCGAGCGCGGCGAGATCGGCGACGCGGAACCGGGCGTCGGACGGCATCACGAATTCGTCGAGCTGGGGCGGCTTGATCGGCGTGCCGGCGAGCATCGCGTGCGCCTGGCCACGGTGGTGGATCTGGTGCGTCAGCAGATGCATCAGCACGTGGCGCGCGCGGTCGCGCTGCACGTGGTCGCCGCGGTCCATCTCGACTTCGGCGTCAAGGCGCGCCTCGTCGGCCGCGTCGCACCACGCGATCAGCCGCTCGTCCGCGACGCGCTGCGCCTCGGCCAGATCGGCCATCCGATCGAACGGCGTCTCCGAGTCGAAAGCCTTGCGCATGTCCGGCTCGCGATGCAGCGCGGCGATGTAGTACCAGTCGACGATCAGGATGTGGTTGAGCGTGGCCCACAGGCTCGGGAAGAAGCTCGTACGCGGCGCCTTGAACTCCGCTTCGGTGAGCTGCAGACAGGCCGCGTGCAGCCGCCGGTTCGCGAGCCGGTTGGCGCGCGCGAGGTTGCGAAAGTGCTCGAGCAGTGCGCTCATCTCCCAATCCTCCGGCGACTGCCGTTCAGCGGCGCGCGGGTGAAAACGCGCCGTCGGACTCTCGCGCGGTCGGTCCGCGCGAGAGTCGGCGGGTGGCGGGCGAACCCGGCCGGAATGCGCGGTGCCGCGTTGGCCATCGCGCTTAGGGCGAAGGCATCGCGGTCACGCCCGGCTGCGCGAGGCAGCGGTCGATCCACGCGCGCACGGCCGGGTACTTGGCGAGATCGAAACCGGCTTCCGCGGCGCAGTGCGTGTAAGCGAACAGCGCGATGTCGGCGATCGTCAGTCGGCCCGCGACGAAGAAGTCGTTGCGCGCGAGGTGACCTTCCATCACGCCGAGCGCGTGATGGCCGCGCCTTTCCAGCTCGGGCAGGCGCGGATCGTCGGGCTTCTTCAGAAACACGCGGACGAAACGCGCGACCGCGATGTACGGCTCGTGCGAGTACTGCTCGAAGAACATCCACTGCAGCGCCTGCGCGCGCGCCAGCCGGTCGCCCGGCCACAGCTCGGTGCCGTCCGCCAGGTAACAGAGGATCGCGTTGGACTCCGCCAGCCACGTGTGATCGTCGATCTGCAGCACCGGCACCCTGCCGTTCGGATTCATCGCCAGGTATTCCGGCGTGCGCGTCTCGCCTTTCATGATGTCGATCTCGTGCCAGCGGTACGGCACGTGCAGCAGATCGAGCGCGAGTCTGACCTTGTGGCAGTTGCCGCTGGTCGAGGTGCCGTAGACGCGGAACGGTGCGAGGTGGGCGAACTGCCGTCGCATCGCGCGAACTCAGAACGGGCCGTAGGCGAGCCAGCGCTCGATCTGCGGCAGGCGGTCGTTGCCCCAGAACATCTCGCCGTCGACGAAGATCGTCGGCGCGCCGAAGACCCCGCGCGCGATCGCCTCGTCGACCTGCGCCTTGAGCTTGTCCTTGATCGCGGGCTCCTGCACACCGGCGGCGAGCGCCGCCTTGTCGATGCCCAGCTCGTCGGCGATCTCGCCGAGTACCGCCGGGTCGTTGATGTCGCGGTCCTCGGCGAAATACGCGCGGAAGACCTTGTGCACGAACAGCGGCGCCTTGGCCGAGCCCTGCGACTGCAGCCACAGCACCGCGCGCGCGGCCGCGACGGTGGCGATCGGAAACCGGCTCGGGTACTTGAACTTGACGCCGGCGAAGCGCGCACTGCGCTCGAAGTCGTGCTTCGAGTAGTTCGCCTTCGCCGGGAACGTTTCCGTCAGCGGCGCGCCGCCGGTGACCTTGAAGATCGCGCCGAGCAGGATCGGCTTGAACGCGACCGTGCGGCCGTACTTGGCGGCGAGCGCTTCGATCTGCTCGGAGGCGACGTAGGCGTACGGCGAGGAGAAGTCGAAATAGAACTCGATCGGTTTCATCTTTCGTCACCCTCTCCTCGGGAGAGGGGCCAGGGGAGAGGGTTGTCGTTGTCAGAGGGCCCGATTGTGCCGCAGCCGCCGCATGCGTACGATGCCGCGCGCAGGAACGGGGAGGAAACCGTGGTCTGGTGGTGGCTGCTGCCCGCGGCGCTCGTCGCCTATGGCGTCTGGATCTTCAACCGGCTGATCGCGGACCGCAACCTGGTCGCGCAGGGCTACGCCGACATCGACGTGCAGCTCAAGCGCCGCGCCGATCTGGTCCCCCGACTGGTCGAGGTCGTGCGCGCCTACGCGGCGTACGAGCGCGCCACGCTCCAAGCCGTCGTGGCGCTGCGCGCGCAGGCTACGCAGCAGGCTGCGCGCGACAGCGCCCGCGGCACGCACGCCGAGCGGCTGCAGGCCGAGGCGCAGCTCGGCGGCGCGCTCAGCCGACTGCTACTGCTGCAGGAGAACTATCCGCAACTGAAGGCCGACGCCAACTTCCGCGACCTCGCCGACAAGCTGGTCGAGATCGAGGATCACCTTCAGTTCGCGCGCCGCTTCTACAACGGCGCGGTGAAGCAGTACGTCACGCGGCTGCAGACCTTTCCCGACCTGATCGTCGGCCGACTGTTCGCATTCAAGCCCGCCGCCTTCTTCGAGACCGAAGACCGCGGCGCGGTCGAGGTGCGGCTGTGATGCGACCCATGCTGCGACGGATCCTCGGCGCGCTGCTCGCGCTCGCGTGCGTCGCCGCCGCGGGCGAGGAGAAGATCGTCGACTTCGCCGCCGACATCTCGGTCGCGCGCGACGGCGCGCTCGCGGTGACCGAGACCATCGTCGTGCGCGCCGAAGGCGCGAGCATCAAGCGCGGCATCCTGCGCGACTTTCCGACCGCGTACACCGACCGCGCCGGCAACGCGGTGCGCGTGCCGTTCGAAGTCGTCGCGGTCCGCCGCAACGGCGCGCCCGAACCGTACGCGCTCGAAGCGTTGTCGAACGGCGTGCGCATCCGCATCGGCCGGGCGGATGTGTTCATCGACCGCGGCGAGCACCGCTACGAGATCGAGTACCGCACCGCGCGCCAGCTCGGCTTCTTTGCCGCGCACGACGAGCTGTACTGGAATGTCACCGGCAACGGCTGGACCTTCGCGATCGACCGCGCGAGCGCGCGCGTGACGCTGCCGCAACCGGTGCCGGCCGCGCAGTTGTCCGCGGACGCGTACACGGGCCCGTTCGGCGCGCGCGGCGGCGACTACAGCGCGCGCGTCGTCGACGGCGGCGCCGAGTACGAAACGACGCGCCGGCTGCCGCCGCAGCACGGCCTGACGATCGTGCTGGCGTTTCCCAAGGGTGTGGTCGCTGCGCCGTCCACGCTCGAGCGCGCGAGCTGGTTCGTGCAGGACAACGTCGGCGCCGGCGTCGCGCTGGCCGGCGTGCTGGCGGTGTGGGGGTTCCTGTACTGGCGCTGGGACCGCATCGGCCGCGATCCGAAACCGGGGCCGCGCTTTCCGCGCTACGAGCCGCCCTCGATGATGAGCGCGGCGGCCGTGCGTTTCGTCGACAAGATGTCGTTCGACAGCCGCTGCTTCGCCGCCGCGCTGCTCGGGCTCGGTGCGCGCGGCTACCTGAAGATCCATCAGAACGGCGACGTCTTCGCGCTCGAGCGCACCGGCCGCGACGTGGCGTTCGGCACCGGCGAGAAGGCGATGGCCGACAAGCTGTTCGGCGGCGGCAAGGTCACCCAACTGCAGAAGGAATACGACCCCTCCGTCTACGCCGCGCAGAAGGCGCTCAGCGACGCGCTCGAGCACCACTACGCCGACGTGCTGTTCCGGCGCAATCGCACGCCGCTGGTGCTGGCGGGGCTCGCTGCGGTGGCGACCGTCGCCGGCGCGATCGTGCTGCGCTCGTCCGTGCCGGTCGTGATCGCGACGGCCGTCGTGCTGGCCGCGTCGCTGCTGCTATTCGCGTACCTGCTGCCCGCGTACACGCAGCAGGGACGGAAGCTCAAGGACGAGATCGACGGGCTGCGCCTGTATCTCGGCGTGGCCGAGGGCGACAACCTCGCGCGGCTGCAGAACCCGCGGCTCACGCCCGAGGAGTTCGCCGGCAAGCTGCCGTACGCGCTCGCGCTGGGTGTGGAGAAGACGTGGGCCGACCGCTTCGCCGCCGTGCTCGGCGCCGCCGCGGTCGCGCAGGCGGTGTCGCACTACTACACCGGCAGCAGCGCCGACTCGCTCGCCGATGTCGGTGCGCTCGCGAGCAGCCTCGGCGAACTCGGCACGACCGCCAGCGCGGCGGCATCGCCGCCGGGGTCGGATTCGGGATCGGGTGGCGGCGGGTCGAGCGGGGGCGGTGGGGGCGGGGACGGCGGGAGCGGGTGGTAAACGCGTGCGGTGGTGCGCGGCCGATTCGCGAGGCGGAGGCCGAGCGACGTGTCATGCCCGGCTTCGGCGACGGCCGCGCGCGCATCGATCAACCGCGCTGATAGCCCGATTCGCGCTGGCTGCGCAGTGCAAGGATGAATACGGTATCCATCTCCGGCACGTAGCGGTTCAGCGCCACGCAGCCGTGCGAGCGACGCCCGATGATCGGTTCGCGCATGCTGCTCGACGTCGGACGTCCGATGAGCGGATTCGTCTGCAGCACGGCGAATGCCTGAACGATCTCCTGGATCCGCGCGGCCGCGTGCTCGAGGTCGTGCTGCGCAAGATGGTTGAAGATGCGATCGAAATCGTTCGCGAGCTCCGGGGCGAGCTCGATTCGGGCCATCAGCCGAACCTACCGTGCCAGCTTTCTCGCGGTCGGTCGGCGTGCCTTCTTGCCGGCGACGCGACCCGCAAGATAGGCGCGCATCTCGTTCCACGGAACCGTCTTGCCCGTGGCGACGATGGCGGCGTAGCGGCTCTCGGCAACCTCACGCAATTCGTTGCGCCGCTCTTCCTCGTCGGTCTTTTCGGCGATCGCTTGCAGGATGAAGCCGTGCGCGGTCGTGCCCGCACGCTTGGCGGCCGCGGCAACGCGGGCCTTGAGGTCGGCGGGAAGGCGAATCGTGGTCGTCGACATCGGGACTCCATGCTGCAACACGCGGCCCTGTAGCACGGACGTGCTACACCGGGGCCGACGCTTACTCTTTCATCGCACCGAAGAACACCCGCGTGTCGTACGCCATCTCGATCCTGCCGTCGCGTTGTCCCGCGTCGAACAGCTCGCGCAGCCGCGCGAGCATCGGCGCGTAGCTCGGCGCGTCGGGCTTCGGCACGTACGACGCGGAATTCAGCCGCTCGACCAGCGTGTCCCAGTCGAGTTCGGTCGGATTTGCGAAGCGCTGCTCGCGCCAGACGGGGCCGCCGAAGAATTCGGTCACCGATTCCTCGTGCGCGTGGCGGTGCCTGATCTTGGCGTAGTCGATGCCGAAGTCGAGCAGCAGTTGCTCGTAGCCCTCGGCAAACGGCGAGCCGGTGGCGATGCGGTCGTTCCAGATCAACGCCGCGCGCGCGGGGCGCTTCGCGATCCGCAGCGACTCGGCGCGGGCGCGCGGCACGTCGAACCAGTGAAAGGCCTGCGCGGCGATCACCAGATCCACGCTCGCATTCGCGAGCGTGGTCGCCTCCGCGGTCCCGGCGACGCTGCGAAAGCGCGGATACGCGGCGAGCTGGCGGTCGCCGGCCGCGCGCATCGCGTCGTTCGGCTCCACACCGATCACCTCGAAGCCCGCGCGCAGGAACGGTTCGCACGACAGCCCGGTACCGCTGCCCAGGTCCGCGACCACGGCGCCGGCGGGCAGCGCGAGTTCGCGCGCGAGCATCGGCGCGATCGCGTCCGGATAGCCGGGCCGTGCGCGCGCATAGCTCGCGGCGCGGTCGGTGAAGCGTTCGGTCGATGCGGGACCCGCGATCACCATGTCATCACCGAATCGAGACCGCGATGCACGCCGACGAGCCGGCCGACCTCGCGGATCGCGAGCAGCGCACCGTCGACGTAGGGCTCGGCGCTTTCGCCGGAATCGTGCCGGATGTGCAGCCGCTGGCCGGGCGCGCCGAAGATCGCCTCGACCGACAGCACGTAGCCGGGCGCGCGCACCGAGTGGACCTGCACGCCGCCGAGCGTGGCGCCGCGCGCCTCGCGCGGGCCGCGCACCTCGTCGAGCGGCACGTCGAGCTTCGGCGGCTTCACGCGGCCGAGCCGGAACGCCAGCTCGCGCGCGGTGCCGCTCGGCGCGTCGACCTTGCCTGCGTGCGCGTAGTCGATCACTTCGAAACGATCGACGTAGCGCGCGGCGATCTCGGCGAACTTCATCGCCAGCACCGCGGTGATAGCGAAGTTGCCGCACGCGAGCACGCCGCGCCCGCGCTCGCGCGCGGCGTCGTCGATCTGCGCGTAGTCGTCGTCGGTCAATCCCGACGTGCCGACGACCACGTGCGCGCCGGCGGACAGCGCGGCCAGCACGTTGCCCTTGGCGACGTCGGGCTTCGTGTACTCGACGAACACGTCGCACCCGGCCGCGAGCGCAGCGGCGGCGCTCGATTCGATCCGCGCATCGAGCCGCGGCTCGCCGAGCACGTCGCCGAGGTTCAGCCCCGCATGGCTGCGCGAAACCGCCGCGACGAGCTTGATGTCGTCGCACCGCGCGATCCCCCGCGCCAGCGCCGACCCCGCCCACCCCGTCGCCCCCGCAACGATCACCCGCAGGCTCATGAACTACCCCCCTTTCGCAAAGGGAAGCCGCCGGTCGCAGTTGCGACGGTTCCCCGCAAGTTCATGCCTCACCCCCTTTCGTAAAGGGGGGCAGGGGGGATTTCTCAGCCTTTCGCAAACGACTTGTTGAATCCGCTCCAGGACAGCCTCCATCTCGGCCAGCGCCTGTCGATCGTCGAACCGAAGCACCTGCAGCCCGAGGGACTGCAGCACCTCATCCCGCTTTCCGTCGTCCGCTCGTGCGTCCGCTTCGAAATGCTGCCCGCCGTCGAGTTCGACGACGAGTCGAATGGCGGGCGCGTAGAAGTCGACGATGTATCGACCGATCGGTCGCTGCCGGTAGAACTGAACGCCCTCGATCTGCTTGCCGCGCAGCTTCTGCCAGAGCGCGCGTTCGGCGTCGGTCGTGTTCGAGCGGAGCTGTCGAGCAAGTGGCTTGAGATCGCTCCGGTAACGCAGACCGCGAAATCCCCCCTGGCCCCCCTTTTCAAAGGGGGGGTTGCGCCCTCGTCTTGCCGAGGGTTGTCGCGCGGCGACGGCTCAGCCCCCTTTCGCAAAGGGGGCCGCGCACGGAGTGCGCGGGGGGATTTCTCGGGCCGTCGCACGGGAACCGCGCTCGCTAAGCCAACGCCCGCCCGATCAGCATGCGCTGGATGTCGCTGGTGCCTTCGTAGATCTGGCAGACGCGCACGTCGCGGTAGATGCGCTCGACCGGGAAGTCGGCGACGTAGCCGTAGCCGCCGTGGATCTGGATCGCATCGGAACACACGCGCTCGGCCATTTCGGAGGCGAAGAGCTTGGCCATCGCGGCTTCCTTCAGGCACGGCTGGCCGGCGTCGCGCAGCGCAGCTGCATGCAGCACGAGGCTGCGCGCCGCCTCGATCTGCGTGGCCATGTCGGCGAGGCGGAAGTTCACCGCCTGGTGCTCGAAGATCGGCTGGCCGAAGGCGGTGCGCTCCTTCGCGTATTTCAGCGCCGCCTCGAACGCCGCGCGAGCCATGCCGACGGACTGCGCGGCGATGCCGATGCGCCCGCCCTCCAGGCTCGACAGCGCGATCTTGTAGCCCTCGCCTTCCGCGCCGATCAGGTTGGCGGCCGGCACGCGGCAGTTGTCGAAGACGATCTGCGCGGTGTCGGACGAGTGCTGACCCATTTTGTCCTCGAGCCGCGCGACCACGTAGCCGGGCGTGTCGGTCGGCACGATGAACATGCTCATGCCGCGCTTGCCCGCGTTGCGGTCGGTGACCGCGACGACCATCGCGTAGTCGGCGTTCTTGCCCGAGGTGATGAACTGCTTGACGCCGTTGAGCACGTAGTGGTCGCCGTCGCGCACGGCGGTCGTCTTCAGCGCCGCGGCGTCGCTGCCGACGTGCGGCTCGGTCAGGCAGAAGGCCCCGAGCGCGCGCCCGGAAGCGAGCGGCTTGAGGAACCGCTCCTTCTGCTCCGGCGACGCGTAGCCCATCAGGATCGCGCACACCGGGCAGTTGTTGACGCTGATGATCGTGGAGACGCCGCCGTCGCCGGCGGCGATCTCCTCGAGCGCGATCGCCAGCGCCGTGTAGTCCATGCCGGCGCCGCCCCATTCCTGCGGCACCGCGATGCCGAACGCGCCGAGCTGCGCCAGCTCGTGCAGCGCATCCTGCGGGAACAGGCGCCTGCGGTCCCATTCGGCGGCGAAGGGCGCCAGCCGCGCCTGCGCGAATTCGCGCAGTGTCTCGCGCAGCAGGCGATGTTCTTCCTTGAGCATGCGGTCAGTCCTGCATGATCCAGCCGAGCTTGCGCCGCTTGATCAGCCAGCCGACGAGCCAGCCGGCGACGAGCGCGGCGGCGAGCATCGGTCCGCCGCCGATGATCCCGGACAGCAGCAGCACGTTGGAAAAATAGGGCATGAAGTCGGCCGGGCCCCACGCCCAGGTCGCGAGCGCGGAGAACGAGATCCAGGTCAGCAGCGCGACCAGGATGCCGCGCGAGATCGACTGGCTGATGCGCGTGATCCGCTTGTCGGCGTTTTGGTACACGATCAGCGCGAACATGACCGCGAACAGTCCGGGCACGGCCACGAAGATCAGCGGATTGACACCGCTTTCCTCGGCGAAGCGGCGCAGCGCCCAGCCGACCGTGCTCGCGGCGAGCATCGCGCAGATGCCGAAGACGAGCGCCGCGAACAAAGGGATCGTGATCCACTGCACCGACGACACCAGCCGCGAGACGATCCCTTCGGACGGCTCCTCGGGCGCGGTTTCGATGCGCGTGACCGCGGCGCGACGCGGCGGTGCGTCCTCTTCCTCGTCCAGCCCGTCGTCGTACCTGCGATTCATTGCGGAAGCCTGGCCGTGACTTCGATCTCGATCTTCATCCGCGCATCGATGAGCCCGCAGACGATCGCGGTCGCCGCGGGCCGGGCGCGGCCCAGATGTTCGCCGAAAACCGGCGCGAGCGGTTCGAACAGCGCGGCGTCGGTCAGGTAGTAGCGCACGCGCACCACGTCGTCGAGCGTGCAGCCGGCCTCGGCCAGGGCGGCGGCGATATTGCGGAAACACTGCCGGCATTGCGCGATCGGGTCCTCGTCGATACGCATTTGCGCGTAGTCGAAGCCGGTGGTGCCCGCGACGTGCACGTAGTCGCCGTCGACCACCGCGCGGCTGTAGCCGGCGACGGCCTCGAAGGTCGAACCGGACGAGATCAGGCGTTTGCCCATCGGCACTTCGGCACTACCAGGGAAGCTGTTCGCCGTTGTAGTTGAGGAATTTACCGTTGTGCGACTCGTTCGCGGCGTCGATCACGTACCGCATGCGGGTCACGCTCTCGGTCGCGTCGATGTCCGCGCCCGCCCCGCCCATGTCGGTGCGCACCCAGCCCGGATGCAACGCCATGCAGATCACGCCCTGCGGCCCCAGCACGAGGCTCGCGCTCTTCAGCACGTTGTTCAAGGCAGCCTTGCTCGCGCGGTACAGCCAGCCGGCGGCGTGTCCCATCGTGCCGGTCGCACCCATGCGGCTGGACAGCACCGCGAGCTTGCCGCGCGCGGCGACGAGCCGCGGCGCCAGCACCGGGATCAGCAGCATCGCCGCGCGCACGTTGGTGTGCATCACCGCGTCGAAGTCGGCGAGCGCGGGCGGCTCCAGCCCGGTCGTGCGCGGACCGTAGATGCCGGCGGCGAGGATCGCCACGTCGATGCGGTCGGACGCGAGCCGCGCGCCGAAGCCGGCCAGCGCGGTCGCGTCGAGGACGTCGAGCGAGAGCGGACGCGCGCCGAGCGCGCGCAGCCGCTCGGCGTCTTCCGGCTTGCGGTGCGTCGCGATCACCCGCGCGCCGTCGGCCGCGTACTGCCGCGCGAACTCGTAGCCGATCCCGCGCGATGCGCCGACGACGAGGACGACGGACATGCCGGATCGCGCAGTACGGCCGGTGAACTGCGCCGCCAGGCGCGCAAACCCGTCGCGGACGCGACGGCGCGGCGCCTCTACAGCATCTCCAGCGCCAACGCGGTGGCCTCGCCGCCGCCGATGCACAGCGCGGCGACGCCGCGCTTGCCGCCGGTTTTACGCAGCGCGCCCAGCAGCGTGACGACGATGCGCGCGCCGGAGGCGCCGATCGGGTGGCCCAGCGCGCAGGCGCCGCCGTGGATGTTGATTTTCTCGTGCGGGATCTTGTGCTCGCGCATCGCGGCCATCGTCACCGCGGCGAAGGCCTCGTTGACTTCCCACAGATCGACCTGTGTCGCGGCCCAGCCGGTCTTCTTCAGCACCTTGTCGATCGCGCCGACCGGCGCCGTGGTGAACCATTCGGGTGCCTGCGCGTGTACCGCGTGCGCAACGATGCGCGCGATCGGCTTGCAGCCGAGCTTCTCGGCCGTCGACGCCCGCATCATCACCAGCGCCGCGGCGCCGTCCGAGATCGACGACGCGTTGGCCGCGGTGATCGTGCCGTCCTTCTTGAACGCGGGCTTGAGCTGCGGGATCTTGTCGAGCTTCGCCTTGAACGGCTGCTCGTCCTTGTCGATTCTCACCTCGCCGCCCTTGCCGGGGACGGCCACCGGCGCGATCTCCCATGCGAAGCTGCCGTCGGTGTTGGCCTTGAGCGCGCGCTCGGTCGAGGCGATCGCGAACCTGTCCTGCTCCTCGCGCGAGAACTGGTACTTGGCGACGCACTGCTCGGCGAACACGCCCATCGCCTTGCCGCGCTCGTAGGCGTCCTCCAGGCCGTCGAGTGCCATGTGGTCGAACGTCGTCACCGCGCCGTAGCGATAGCCCTTGCGCGCGCCGACCAGCAGGTGCGGCGCGTTGGTCATGCTCTCCATGCCGCCGGCGACGATCACGCTGGCCGAGCCCGCCGCGAGCATGTCGTGCGCGAACATCATCGCGCGCATGCCCGAGCCGCACATCTTCGACAGCGTGACCGCGCCGGCCGATTGCGGCAGCCCGGCGAGCAGCGTGGCCTGGCGCGCGGGTGCTTGCCCCTGGCCGGCCATCAGGCAATTGCCGAACAGCACTTCGTCGACGGCTTCGCCCTTGACGCCGGCGCGTTCGACCGCGGCCTTGATCGCGACCGCGCCGAGCTCGTAGGCCTGCAGCGAAGAGAAGTCGCCGAGCATGCCGCCGATCGGCGTCCGGGCGGCGGAAACGATGACGATGGGGTCGTTCATGGTAGCTCTCCTGCGTCGAAAGACGGACGAATCGGGATCCGGTGCCGCGCGTCGGGACCGCCCCCGCGGGCGTGCGCGCCGTAGCGCTTCACGAAACGCTTGGACTCCGGATACGGGAAAACGTCCTCAAGATACCCCTGCTGGATGCGCTCCTTGCGCGCCTGCCAGAACTCCGGCTCGAACAGATCCGCGTGGTGCTTGAGCAGCGCCGCCCGGATGCGCGGGTCGCCGAGCAGGAACGGCTTCCAGTTTTCCGGGAAAACGTCGCCTTTCTCCACTCGGTACCACGGCTCGCCCGACAGCTCGTCCTCCTCGGTGCGCGGCGGCGGAATGCGACGGAAGTTGCACTCGGTCATGTACTCGATCTCGTCGTAGTCGTAGAAGACCACGCGCTCGAGCCTCGTCACGCCGAAGTTCTTGTACAGCATGTCGCCGGGAAAGATGTTCGCCGCGGCCAGATCCTTGATCGCCTGGCCGTACTCGCGGATCGCGTGATCGACCTCGGCGTCGGTGGCGTGCTGCAGATAGATGTTCAGCGGCGTCATGCGCCGCTCGATGTAGACGTGCCGGATCAGCACCGCCTCGTCGCTCAGTTCGATCTGGCTCGGGCAGAACGCGAGCAGCTCGCGCAGCAGCTCGGCCGAAAAGCGCGTGCGCGGCAGCGTCACCAGCGAGTACTCCCACGTGTCCGCCATGCGCCCCACGCGGTCGTGCATCTTCACGAGCCGGTACTTGGCCATGATCTGTTCGCGATCCGTCTCCTTCGGGTACGGGATCACGTCCTTGATCATCTTGAACACGTAGGGGTACGACGGCAGCGTGAACACCACCATGACCAGGCCCTTGATGCCGGGTGCGACGACGAACTGGTCGCTCGAATGGCGCAGGTGGTGCAGGAAGTCGCGGTAAAAGAGCGTCTTGCCCTGCTTCTGCAGTCCGACCATCGTGTAAAGCTCGCTGGCCGGCTTGTGCGGCAGGATCGAACGCAGGAACTCGACGTAGGCGCTCGGCGCCTCCATGTCGACCAGGAAGTACGCGCGCGTGAACGAGAACAGCGTGGCGATGTGGTCGACCGACAGCAGCACCGTGTCGATGTAGATCTGCCCGCGCTCGTTGCGCAGGATCGGTACCGCGAACGGCGTCACGCGCGTGCCGTTGATCACGCGGCCGATGATGTAGGCGCCCTTGTTGCGGAAGAACAGGTTCGACAGCACCTGGATCTGCAGATCCGGCTCGGCGTGGAACGGCCGCGTCAGCGCGTGCGGCGCGCGCCCCTCGCGATGCGCCTCGCACACCGCGCGCATCACCCAGCGCAGGTCGCGCTCGACGTCGACGAAGGGGCAGGCCAGCCCGAAGTCGACGAGGATCCGGCGAAAGGTTGCGCGCCAGCCGCCGGTGGCCGGGTAGTAGCTGCGGTACGACGGCGGGTCGGCGTCCATGTATTCGGTCGACACGCCGGGCCGCACGAAGATGAATGCATTGCGGAAGTAGTCGCGGTGCAGCAGCTTGGTACAGACCGAGTTGAAGAACGTTTCCGCGCACTCGGGCTGCCGGTGCTCGGCGAGCAGCGCCACATAGTTCGCCTTGACCGCCTGCCACAGCGCATCGCGCTCCTCGTCGGCGAGCGAGGCGAGGTCGAACTCGCGCTCGATGCGCGCCACCGCCTCGAGCACGCGCTGGTCGTAGAAGTCGATTCGCTCGCGCGCCGAGCGCCGCATCCCGTGCCAGTCGCCGTTTTCGAAGCGGCTCTTGGCCTGCTGCGCGACGTAGCGGAACAGGCGATAGTGGCGGTCGAATCCGTCCAGGATCGCGCGCGCGATCTTCGCCGGCTGCGGCATCGACCGGTCGAAGTGTTTTTCGAGGACGGCGCTCATCTCAACTCGTCGCCGCAGTCTGCCGCGGCGCGAGCGCCAGCCACACAGCCAACACGCCGAAGGCCGAACCGAGGAACCAGCGCTGCATCCGCAGCCACAGCGGCCGCCCGGCGAACCACGCGGCCAGAAAGCCGGCCACCGTGACCAGCGACAGATCGACGATTGCCGCGGTGGCGAGCTGGATCGCGCCCAGCGCGAGGCTTTGCGCCAGCACCGAGCCGTGCGCCGGGTCGATGAACTGTGGAAACAGCGACAGATAGAACACTGCTACCTTGGGGTTGAGCAGCGCCGCGACGAACGCCTGCCGCAGCAGCGCGAGCGGCGCGGCCGGCGGCAGCGGGCTCGCCGCGAACACGCCGCCGCTGCGCACGGTGGCAAGCGCCAGCCACAGCAGGTACGCAGCGCCGGCGATGCGGATCGCGTCGAACGCGAACGGGATCGCCAGCAGCACGACGGTCAGCCCGAAGGCGGCGAGCAGCACGTGCACCGCCAGTCCCGCGGCCACGCCGAGCATCGAGAAGTAGCCGGCGCGCCGGCCTTGCGCCAGCGTGCGCGAGATCAGGTACAGCCACACCGGTCCGGGGGTCAGCGCAAGCAGCAGGGCGGCAGCCGTGAACAACGCGAGCCGTTCGCCGGTCAGGCCGAAGACGTTCATGCGCATGCTCCCGTCGGCCGCCGGCCGAATCGAATCGTCGGTTCGAAGGGTTCCATGGAAACGGGATTGTGCCGATTCGTGCGGCGGCGCGCTGCCGCCCGTGCTCGCTCAAGGCGTCCATTCGAACCGCTGCTCGCGCATCGTCCGGCCCCAGGTTTCGCCGTCGAGTTCGTCGACCAGGCGAAAACCGGCGCGCTCGTACAGCGCCCGCGCGGCGTCGAGCCCGGCAAAGGTGTTCAGATACACGAGCCGGAAGCCGGCGCGCCGGCAGAACGCCATCGCCGCGCCGAGCAGCCGCTTGCCCAGCCCGCGGCCGCGCAACCGCTCGTCGAGCACGAACCAGCGCAGATGCGCGAGCTGCCGCGCGCGCGACGCGGACTCGCTGCCGTCGATGACGATCGAGCCGCCGATGCGGCCGGCGTCGACGACCAGCCAGAGGCCGTCGCGCGCCGGATCGAAGCGCTCGACGAAATCGGCGAAGCCGCGCGCGACCTTCGCCTCGAAGAACGCGCCGAAGCCGTGCGCCGGTCCGTAGTAGCCGGCGTGCAGCGACGCGACCGCGCCGACCGCGCCGGGCAGATAGCCCGGCACGATGCGCGGGCCGTCGGGCGCGGCGAGCGCGCGGTCAAACGGGTACAGCAGCTCGAAACGCTCGAGCACGACCGGCGCGTCGTCGCCGAACGTGCGGCCGAGCTGCGCGCACTCGCGCGCGAAGTCGCGGCGGTGGCCGTCGAGCCAGCCGGCGAGCGTGCGGTCGCCTTCGCCTTCGTCCCACGCGAACTGCGCGTCGACCGCGGCGAGCGGCCGCGTCTCGACCGAGGTCGTGCGGATCACCGCGCGCGGCGTGCCGTCGAATTCCGTGATCACGCTGTAGCCGTCGGGCACCGGCGCCGCGTGCGGCGCCGTTTCGTTGGACCCGGCGAGGCTCGCGGTCGCGCGCTTGGGGCCGTGCAGCACGAGGTCGGCCAGTTCGTGCGCGAGCGCGGGCGTGTCGCCGAAATACCACGCCTGGTACGGCGTCGATTCCGGCACGCTCGCCGCGCGGCAGAACTCGGCCCAGTACGCGGCGACCGCGTCTTCCCGCTGCACGGTGTTGTCGATCATGCGGCCACCGGCGGCAGTGAGCGTTCGACCCGCATGCGGGCGTCACCTTGGGCGATACCGGCGCCTGTCCACGCAACTCACATCGTCTCCGCGAACAGCTCGCGGCCGATCAGCATTCTTCGGATCTCCGACGTTCCGGCCCCGATCTCGTAGAGCTTCGCGTCGCGCCACAGCCGCCCGGTCGGGTAGTCGTTGATGTAGCCGTTGCCGCCGAGGATCTGGATCGCTTCGCCGGCCATCCAGGTCGCTTTCTCGGCCGTGTACAGGATCACGCCGGCGCAGTCCTTGCGCACCCGGCGCACGTGCGCGGTGCCGAGCGCATCCAGGTTCTTGCCCACCGTGTAGCAGTACGCGCGGCAGGCGGCGAGTGTGGTGTACATGTCGGCGATCTTGCCCTGGATCAACTGGAACTCGCCGATCGGCTGGCCGAACTGCTTGCGGTCGTGGATGTAAGGCACGACCACGTCCATGCACGCCTGCATGATGCCGATCGGACCGGCGGCGAGCACCGCGCGCTCGTAGTCGAGTCCGCTCATCAGCACTCGCACGCCCTGGTTGACTTCGCCGAGCACGTTCTCGTACGGCACCTCGACGTTGTCGAACACCAGCTCGCCCGTGTGCGAGCCGCGCATGCCGAGCTTGTCGAGCTTCTGCGCGACCGAAAAGCCCTTCATGCCCTTCTCGATCAGAAACGCGGTGATGCCGGAGGCGCCCAGTTCGGGTTCGGTCTTGCCGTAGACCACCAGCGTGTCCGCGTCCGGTCCGTTGGTGATCCACATCTTGGTACCGTTCAGCACGTAGTAGCCGCCGCGATCTTCGGCGCGCAGCTTCATGCCGACGACATCGCTGCCGGCGCCGGGTTCGCTCATCGCCAGTGCGCCGACGTGTTCTCCCGAGATCAGCTTCGGCAGGTACTTCTTCTTCTGCGCCGGCGTTCCGTTGCGCCGGATCTGGTTGACGCACAGGTTCGAGTGCGCGCCGTACGACAGCCCGACCGAGGCGCTCGCGCGGCTGATCTCCTCCATCGCGATCATGTGCGCCAGATAGCCCATGTGGGCGCCGCCGTACTCCTCCTCGACCGTGATACCGAGCACGCCGAGCTCGCCCATCTTGCGCCACAGGTCCATCGGGAACTGGTCGCTGCGGTCGATCTCGGCCGCGCGCGGCGCGATCTCCTTTTCCGCGAACGCGCGCACCGCGTCGCGCAGCGCGTCGATGTCCGCGCCGAGCGCGAAGTCCAATCCGGGCAGTTGCATCGGTTCCTCCTAGATCCGTTCGTCGCTCGTGCCGTGCATGACCATCAGCGTCTGCTGCATCGCTGCGACCAGGGTTTCGCGCGCACCGTCGATCGCATGCACTTCGGCGCGGACGATCGAGAGCGTGCGGCCCGGTTTCAGCACCTGCCCGCGCGCGACCAGCCGCTCGCCCTTGGCCGGCGCCAGCATATTGATCTTGTATTCGACCGTCAGCACCGACGCGTCCGCCGGCATCAACGTGAAGGCCGCGTAGCCGCCCGCGCTGTCGGCGATCATGCCGACGATGCCGCCGTGCACGAAGCCGTGCTGCTGCGTGAGATCGTCCCGCACCGGCAGCTCGATCGTGCAGCGGCCGGGCTCGACCGCGCTCATCGTCGCGCCGATCAGACCCATCGCGGCCTGCCGCGCGAAGGAGGCGCGCACGCGGCGCTCGAAGTCGGGGTCGGGGGGCGTGAATGGCATTCGATGCGTCCCGGCGAATCGTCGACGGCTGGGGGCGACTCTAAGTGCCGTTGACGTTAACGTCAACATAGCGGGTCCGGTAGCGCGTTGGGCGCGCGGCGCCTACGGCACCGGCCGCGCGTCCTGCAGCCGCAGCCCGCCGCGAATCAGCCGGTAGATGACCCAGGCCCAGACCGCGACGATGCCGATCGCGCCGACGGTCGCGCCGCCGATCGTCGCGAACAGCGCGCCCCAGTCGATCGACAGCACGCCGGGCGTGGCCGCGCTGCGCATCGCGGCGGCGACCACCGGCCAGGCCGACGCGACGATCACGCCGAAAGCGAGCGCATACCACAGCAGCGCGAACCAGAACGTACGGATCAGCCAGCGGTGGTGCGAGTCGAGAAACGATGCCGAATCGCCGCGCTTGGCGTAGTTGATCACCAGGCCGACGATCGCCGGCCAGATCAGCATCGACACGAAGCCGATCGCGTGCAGGCCGTAGGCGACCCACACCGCGGTGAACTCGCGCGTCGGCGGCACGGCATCGACGGTTCCGGGGTCGTTTGCGCTCATCGTCGCCTCCGGGCGATGCGGCCATCGTAGCGCCGTCGCCGGCGACTTCGCTACGCTTGCGCCGATGCCCGCGCGCGACGCTTCGTCGATCCTCAAAGACGTTTTCGGCTACTCGAGCTTTAGGGGCTTCCAGCGCGAGGTCATCGAGCACGTCACGGCGGGCGGCGACGCGCTCGTGCTGATGCCCACCGGCGGCGGCAAGTCGCTGACCTACCAGATCCCGGCGCTGCTGCGCGACGGTGTGGGCATCGTCGTCTCGCCGCTGATCGCGTTGATGGCCGACCAGGTCGCCGCGCTCGACGAGGCCGGCGTGCGTGCCGCCTTTCTGAATTCGACGCTGTCGGCGGGGCAGGCCGCCGCGGTGGAGCGACGCATGCGCGCGGGCGAACTCGACCTCGTCTACGTCGCGCCCGAGAGGCTGCTGACCGAGCGCTGCCAGCGGCTGCTCGGCGAATGCACGCTCGCCTTGTTCGCGATCGACGAAGCACATTGCGTGTCGCAATGGGGTCACGACTTCCGGCCCGAATACGGACAGCTCGCGCTGCTGCGCGAGCGCTGGCCGCAGGTGCCGCGCATCGCGCTGACTGCGACCGCCGACGTGCCCACAAGGCGCGAGATCGCCGAGCGGCTGCTGGTCGCACCCAGGCTTTTCGTCGCGAGCTTCGACCGACCCAACATCCGCTACCGGATCGTGGAGAAGCGCGAGCCGCGCGAGCAGCTTCTGCGCTTCATCCGCGACGAGCATCCGGGCGAGGCGGGCATCGTCTACTGCCTCGCGCGCAACACGGTCGAGGAGGTCGCCCAGTTCCTCGTCGCGCACGGCATCGACGCGCTGCCCTATCACGCGGGGCTGGACGCCGCGGTGCGCGCGGGCAACCAGCGCCGCTTCATCGACGAGGACGGGCGCGTGATGGTCGCGACGATCGCCTTCGGCATGGGCATCGACAAGCCGGACGTGCGCTTCGTCGCGCACCTGGACATGCCGAAGAGCATCGAGGGCTACTTCCAGGAAACCGGCCGCGCGGGACGCGACGGCGAACCCGCCGACGCATGGATGACCTACGGGCTGGCCGACGTCGTGCAGCAGCGGCGGCTGATCGAACTGTCGGACGCCGACGCGAACTACAAGCGGCTGTCCAACGCCAAGCTCGACGCGATGCTGGGGCTGGCGGAAACCGGCGACTGCCGCCGCGTGCGTCTGCTCGCGTATTTCGGCGAGGCGAGCGAGCCGTGCGGCAATTGCGACAACTGCCTCGAGCCGCCCGAACTGTGGGATGCGACCGAGCCGGTGCGCAAGCTGCTGTCGTGCATCTACCGTTGCGAGCAGGCGAGCGGTTTCGGCTTCGCCGCCACGCACGTGATCGACGTGCTGCGCGGCAAGTCGACCGACAAGACGCGCAAGTTCGGGCACGAGAAGCTCAGCACCTTCGGGATCGGCGCCGACCTGTCCGAGGCCGAATGGCGGCTGCTGTTGCGCCAGCTCGTGGCGCAACGCATGGTCGAGGTCGACCACGAGCGCTTCAACGTGCTGCGGCTGACCGAGGCGAGCCGCCCGGTGCTGCGCGGCGAACGCACGATCGAAGTGCGCCGGCACACGGCCGCGGCGGGGCGCAAGGCGAAGCGGGCGAAGGCGGCCGCAGGCGCGTCGCTCGCAGCAGCCGGCGAGCGGCTGTTCGAGCGGCTGCGCGAGTGGCGCGCTCAGGTGGCGAAGGAACACGGTGTGCCCGCCTACGTCGTGTTCCACGACGCCACGCTGCGCGCGATCGCGCAGGCGCGACCGCAGTCGATCGACGCGCTGCGCGGCATCTCCGGAGTCGGCGAACGCAAGCTCGCGAGCTACGGCAAAGCGCTGCTCGAGCTCATCGCGTCCTGACGGCGCAATGGCTGCGGCAGGTGCGCCCGGCCGTATCGCGTCAATCCTGCGCCCAGGCCTTCGCGCGCAGCTTGGCCGCGATGTAGGCGTCGTCCGGCACGTGCAGCAGCCCGGCGATCTTGCGCATCAGGTGCAGCTCGTGCGCCGACAGCTCGGCGTCGGCGTAGGCCACACGCCACATCAGCTCGATCACGCGCTCTTTCTGTTCCTGCGTGAAGCGCCGGTTGATCAGCGAGGTGAACTGGTAGTAGTCGGTCGCCTGCCGAATCTGCGCTTCGGCGAGCGCGATCAGCGCGTCGGCTTCCGCGCCGCTCAAGCCGAACTTCTCGTGCACCGCACGCAGTACCGCCTCGCGCTCGGCGGGGCTCGTGTCGCGGTCGATGCGCACGACCTCGACCAGCAGCGCGGCGGTGGCCAGCTCGACGCCGTGGCCACCGGCCTGCGGTGCCGCCACGTTGCGGTCGAAGAAATCGCGGATCGCCTTCAGCATCCGCCCGTCTACTTGCGGCCGGCCAGGATGCGGCGGCATTCGGCCTCGTGCTGGCCGATCTCGGCGAGCGTGACCTCGAGGTCCTCCCGCTGCTGCTCGAGCGTCGCGCGGTGCTGTTCGAGGATCGCCAGGAACTTGCGCGCCTGCGCGACCGCATCCTTGGGACTCTCGTACATGTCGATCAGTTCGCGGATCTGCGTCAGCGTGAGTCCCAGCCGCTTGCCGCGCAGCGTGAGCTTCAGGCGCGTGCGGTCGCGCGGCGAGTACACCCGCTTCAATCCGCCGCGGCCTTCGCGGGTCGGCGCCAGAATGCCCTGATCCTCGTAGAAACGGATCGCGCGCGGGGTGATGTCGAACTCGCGCGCCAGGTCGGTGATCGTGAACCGGGTGCGGGGCGCCGGGCTGTCGGCGTCGGCGGCGATGCGTTTCGGCATGCGGGTCTTCGGGAAGGCGACGGCGCGCAGTTTACGTGCGTGTCAATCGGAAGCAATGCCCGCGGCGAATACGCTTGAGCCCGGACCGCCGTTTCGAGCCCCGAACAACGCCCGGACTCGCCCGCATACGCGGCGATCGCGCCGCTCGTGTCAGGGCAATCTAGCGTCGATGAGACCGGAGGGGACGCGCCCGGCGCCATCGGCGCGTCCGGATGGACGCAGCATGCAGGCTCCGATCAACTTCGTCATATCCGTTCACGCCGACGCCGCGCGCGAAGACGGCATGATCGCGGTCGGCCTGGCCACCGAGCGGCTGCGCGCCCGCGGGGCGGAGCTGATCGAGGCCAACGACGACGAGGCCACGCTGGTGCAGTTCGACGCCTCCGATTTCGACGTGCTTTGGAACGCCGCCGATCTGGCGCGCGAGCACGGTCGCGCAGGCTTGCGCTTCGGCATCGCCTCCGGCGTCAAGGAGCGCCCGGCCGCACCCGGCGCGCGCCCGCGCGCCAGCGAACGCAGCGTCGCGCAGGCGCGCGGGCTCGCGCGCAGCGCGAACCGCGCCGGGGTGCTCGTGTCCTCGCAGCTCGGTTCGCTGCTGATCGTCTCCGACCCCACACTCGCGCCGCGGCTGCGCGCAACGCGCCTGTTCCACGCCGACGGCGGCACGCTGCAGGCCTACCGCTTCGAGTCCGGCGCACACGCGGGTTGAGCGGCGCATCCGCGCGCTCGCGGCGCCGGGGCGAGACGGAACGCCGTCCCGCTTAAACTGCCGCAATGAATCCGTACGAACACGAACTCGTCTATCCGTGGGCGGACGCGCCCGCGCCCGGAACGATCGTCACCCTGCGGCCCGGCGTGCACTGGCTGCGCATGCCGCTGCCGTTCGCACTCGATCACATCAACCTGTGGCTGCTCGACGACGAGATCGAAGTCGACGGCAGCCTGCGGCGCGGCTGGACCGCGATCGACTGCGGCATCACCAGCGACGAAACCAAGGCCGCGTGGGAGAAGCTGTTCGACACCGCGTTCGAGGGCCGGCCCCTGCTGCGCGTGATCGCCACACACTTTCATCCCGACCATCTCGGGCTCGCGCACTGGCTGGCGCGCGGCGGGGAACGCGAGCGTTGGCGCGCGCCGCTGTGGATGAGCGCGACCGAATACGCGTTCGGCCGCTTCCTGTCGGCGGGCACGAACGAAACCGCCGGCGAGGACGCGGCCGCGCACTTCCGCCGCCACGGCCTGTCCGATCCGGACGCGCTCGCCAAGGTTCGCGCGCGCGGCAGCGGCTACTACCCGAAGCTCGTCCCTTCGGTGCCGCGGTCGTTCCACCGGATCGCCGACGGCGACGAGATCGCGATCGGCCGCGCCGGCGCGCGCCGCGTCTTTCGCGTGATCGTCGGCTACGGCCACGCGCCCGAGCACGTGTCGCTGTACTGCGCCGAGGACGAGCTGCTCGTGTCCGGCGACATGGTGCTGCCGCGCATCTCGACCAACGTCAGCGTCTTCGATCTGGAGCCCGAGGCCAACCCGCTGCCGCGTTATCTGCGCTCGCTCGACCATTACCTGATGCTGCCGGCCGACACGCTGGTGCTGCCTTCGCACGGCAAGCCCTTCGTCGGACTGCACCGCCGGGTGGCGCAGCAGCACGCGCATCACCAGGCGCGGCTCGCCGAGGTCTACGACGCGTGCGCGACGCCGAAGACGGCCGCCGACATCGTGCCGGTGCTGTTCGACCGCGCGCTGGACCTGCACCAGACGACGTTCGCGCTCGGCGAGTCGCTCGCGCACCTGCACGCGCTGTGGTACGAGGGGCGGCTCGTGCGGCGGCTCGAAGGCGGCGTGTACCGCTTCGCGCAGGCGTAAGGCGCAGCGATCGATCCGTGGGAGCTGCCGTTCATTCAGAAGTTCTCACCACGGAGGCCCAGCGGGCACGGACAACCGCCCTGACGAAAGCGTCTGCGATGAAGAAGCAGAATCACCTTGCTGGCGATACACAAGAAATCTGCCAGATCTGTCTTTCCTCGGTGTTCTCCGAGTCTCGGTGGTTCCACCGCGGTTCATTCCGCGCATGAGCGAACAGCGCAAGCACAAGCCCGCCACACAAATCGCCACGCTCGGGCGCGACCGGACGGCGAGCTTCGGCTTCGTCAACCCGCCGCTGGTGCGCGGCTCGACGGTACTGCACGACAGCGTGGCGCAGATGAAGGAGCGCGTGCGCCGGCGCTTCGCCGGTGTGGACCGCCCGACGACCTACGGCATCTACGGCACGCCGACGCATCACGCTTTCTACGACGCGCTCACCGCGCTCGAGGGCGGGCACGCGAGCTGGGCCGCGCCGTCGGGGCTGGCGGCGATCACGACCGCGATCCTCGCGTTCGTGCGGCAAGGCGACCACGTGCTGGTGCCGGATTCGGTGTACTGGCCGACGCGCCGCTTCTGCCGCGAGGTGCTGCCGCGCTTCGGCGTGACGGCGGGCTTCTACGACCCGCGCGTCGGCGAAGCCGGCCGCGCGGCGGTCGAAGCGCTGTTCACGCCGGCCACGCGCGTGCTGTTCCTCGAGTCGCCCGGCTCGCTGACCTTCGAGATGCAGGACGTGCCGCTGCTCGCTGCGGTCGCGCGGTCGCGCGGCGCGGTCAGCCTCATCGACAACACCTGGGCCACGCCGCTTTATTTCCGTCCGCTCGAGCACGGCGTGGACGTGTCGATCCACGCGGCGACCAAGTACATCGGCGGCCACTCGGATCTGGTGATGGGCACGCTGACCGCCAACGAAGCCGCATGGCCGCCGCTGCGCGAGGCGATCCACCAGTACGGCGTGACGACGAGCCCCGACGACTGCTGGCTGGCGCTGCGCGGTCTGCGCTCGATGGGCGCGCGGCTGGCACAGCACCGCGCCAACGCCGAGCGCCTGATCGAGTGGCTGCGCGCCCAGCCCGAGGTCGAGCGCATCCTGTACCCGGCCGCGCCCGACGACCCCGGCCACGCGCTGTGGAAGCGCGACATGAGCGGCGCCAGCGGCCTGTTCGGCGTCGCCTTCAGGCCGTCGGTCAGCGAAGCGGCCTGCAACGCCTTCATCGACGGCTTGCAACTGTTCGGCCTCGGCGCGTCCTGGGGCGGCTACGAAAGCCTGATCATCCCCGCCCATCCGGAGCGCAGCGTCGTGCCGCCGCCGTTCAAGGGGCCGCTCGTGCGCATCGCCGCCGGACTCGAAGACGCCGACGACCTGATCGACGATCTGGCCCGGGGTTTCGCGCGTTTGCGCGCTCAGTGAGGTTCGGCCAACAGCGTGCCGAGCGCCACGCCCAGCTCGAGATCGTCCAGCGCGCCGAAGCGATGCAGGCGAACCCGGCCAGCGCGGTCGATCAACACGGTGGTCGGCGTGCCCTGCAGCGCGTACGCGCGCATCGTTGCCGGCACCGGATCGCCGCCGCGATGCGCGTCGATCGCGATCGGAAAGCGCAGCCGGAATTCGTGCGCGAACGCGGCGAGCGCGGCCGGCGTCATCGCATCGTGATGCTCGAACACGCTGTGTACGCCGAGCACGGCGAGGTCGTCGCGCGCGAGATCCGCGGCGCGCCGCGCCTGCGGCAGACCGTGCAGCACGCAGCCCGGGCACAGCATCTGGAAGGCGTGCAGCAGCACGACGCGCCCGCGCAGTGCGTCGAGCGCGATCGGCGCATCGGTGTTCAGCCACGCCGCGGCCTCGATCGGCGGCGCCGGACCGAGCACCGGCAGGTCGTGCGGATTCACGCGTCGTCTACTTGCGCAAGCCGCTGAACACGTAGTCGCGCGGTTTTTGCGACGCGTGGCAGTCGAAGCAGGCGCGCTTCGCGTTCGCGCCGACCGCGCGGTCGGTCGTCGAGTCGCCCTTGAAGCCCTCGAAGCCCCAGCCGCCCGTGTCCTTCCACTTCTTCGCGTCTTTCATCATCACGCCGACCACCTTGCGCGGGCCTTCTTCGATCGCGTTGCCGCCGCTCCTGGCTTCGAGCAGATCGAAGACGATCACCGCGCCGTCGGGGAACGCGCCCTTGCGATAGCCTTCGAGCGCCTTCTTGTTGGCGTACAGGTGGTGGATGCCGCCGAACGCGTCGTACAGCGGATGCCCCGGCTGGATCACCATGCTCTTGACGTGCGTCCAGTCGCGGTAACCCTTCGGAAACGGCACGGGCGCAGGATCGGCGGCGACGGCGGGCAGCGCCACGAAGGCGAGTGCGGCGAACAGTCGTTTCATGCGATGCCTCCTTTCCTTTCAGACGAAATGACGGGTATTGTTGGCGCGCGCGAAGCGCGAATAAAGCGGGCACCGGACGGTGCCCCGGTTACCTTTCGGTGCTGATCGATGATTTCAGGACGAAAGAAAATTTCCGCGACCCGCGACGTGGCCGGCATGGTCGAGGACATCGTCGGCTGCAAATGGTCGCTCGCAGTGCTCGCGCAGATCAGGCAGGGGGTGGTGCGACCGGGCGCGATGGAGCACGCGCTGCCGGGGCTGTCGACCAAGGTGCTGAACGAGCGGCTGCGCAAGCTCGTGCGCTACGGCATCCTCGCGCGCCACGCGTATGCCGAGGTGCCGCCGCGCGTCGAATACCGGCTCACGCCGTTCGGCGAGAAGTTCGCGAAGCTGATCGACGGCGTCGAGCAGTTGCAGCGGGAGCTGGAACGCGACGCCGCGTGATCAGCGCAGGCGCGCGGTGCGGAACTCGCGCAGATACGCGAGTGCGCGGATCGCGCGGCTGCCGTACCAGCTCGTCATCTCGCCGTCGATCAGATCGATCGGCTGCTGCGGGTAGCCCGAACGCAGCTCGGCGACGTGCCGCTCGCGGAACATGAACGGCTCGGTCGAAAGCAGCACGCGGTCGACGCGCGCGACCTCGGCATCCAGGTCGTCGATCACCGGATAGCGCGCCGCGCCCCGCTCGCCGCCCGCGGGCGTCGTGACGGTCCAGCCGACGAGCGCCAGCGTGCGCGCGATGTAGGTGTCGGCCGCGACCGTCATCCACGGCTTCTTCCAGATCAGGTACAGCACCGTCTCGCGCGGCCAGTCGCGCGCGGCGCAGGCGTCGAGCTCGGCCTGCAGGCGCGCGCACAGCGCTTCGGCCCGCGCGGCGCGGTCGAAGATGCCGCCAAGCAGCCGGTACAGCGCGAGGTTGTCCGCGGGCGCGTTCGGGTGCGTGACGATCACGTGCGGCACGAAGGCGCGGATCGCCTCGACGGTCGGCGCCTCGTTCTCGTCGATGTTGACGATCACGTGCGTCGGCGCCAGGCGCCGCAGCGCATCGAGCTTGACGTCCTTGGTGCCGCCGACCTTCGCGACGTTTGCCACCCGCTCGCGCGGATGGATGCAGAAGCCGGTGCGGCCGACCACCCGCTCGCCGAGGTCGAGGTCGAACAGAAGCTCGGTGATCGAAGGCACCAGCGACACGATGCGCGCGTCGGCTGCGGCGCGTTCGTGCGCCTGCCCGATCGCATCGATCCGGTTCACGGCGACGGTTCGGTCTTGCGGGGCTTGTACGGGCGATTCGACATCAGCTTGTCGAAGGCCCAGTTCGGCAGCACGCGCAGCAGCTTGGCGACGATGGCCATCTGCCACGGGATCACGCGATAGCTCGCGCCCGCGAGCATCGCCTCGGCGGCCGCGCGCGCGAACGCGTCGGGGGCCATCAGAAACGGCATCCGGTACGGGTTACGCGCGGTCAGCGGCGTGCGCACGAAGCCCGGCGCGATCGTCACCACGCGCACGCCGAAGCGACGCAGCTCGACGCGCAGGCTTTCGAGGTAGCTGATCGCCGCCGCCTTCGACGCGCAGTACGCCTCGGAGCCGGGCAGCCCGCGGATGCCGGCGACGCTCGCGATGCCCGCGAGCGTGCCGCGCCTGCGATGGCGCATCGGCGCGATGAACGGGTGGAAGGTGTACGCCATGGCCAGCACGTTGGTTTCCAGCACCTGCCTGAACGCGTCCAGATCCTCGTAGTGCTCGGTCAGCACGCCGACCGAGATGCCGGCATTGGCGATGACGAGGTCGGCGCCGCCGCTGGCGGCGCCGAAGTCGCGGCCCGCGGCGACGATCGCATCGCGGTCGGTGACGTCGACCGCGTATGTTCGATGCACGCCCGGAAGCCGCGCCGCCAGCTCGTCGAGCACGGCCTGCCGCCGCGCCACGAGCCCCAGCGTCGCCCCGCGCTGCGCGAACTCGCGCGCCAGCGCCGCCCCGATCCCGCTCGATGCGCCGGTGATGAAGACGTTCATGGGTTCGGATTGCGCTGCTCGGATCGCGGACTGCAGACCGCTGCCGTCCCCGCGCAGGGTGGCCTTTCT
>FWPU01000686.1_pt1 | contig 109274 bp, 92 predicted proteins | sample 2228361 | NCBI WGS metagenome assembly FWPU01 (sample SAMEA103939777, study PRJEB20133) | metagenome | reverse complement strand
ACTCAAGGTTGGCGGTTGTGGCAAGAACGTTCCGTTGCCGCGTAAAACCTTGACGGGTTGTACCAATCTGGCAGCCTGTCAGCCTGCCAATAGTCCTCCGTTCCACCCCCCCCTTCAATCCCCCCGACAACGTGGGGGGGGGGACGGGGGGCTCTCAAGTGTAGGGTTTTTGGGGGGTGCAACCCCTGGGTCCCGCATACCCCACCCCCCTACCCTTTCTCCTGCCAGGGAAGGGGGTCAGAATCTGGCGTTGCGGCGCGTCAGCAGAACCGGTGTATCGCAGCGTCAGCCACATACCCCCCTCTCCCTGAGCAGGAGAGGGGGGCAGGGGGGTGAGGACCAGCAGCGCATCAGGACGCCATCCGCCAAAAACCCTACACCTGAAAGGGGACGGGGGACCGGGGGGGGCGGTGGGTCAACCGATGCTACGAAATCTGGAAGGACAAGCCCAATCCGTTGAGGATTGGGTAGCTGACAAAGCCCAAGAGCCTATCCGAATAACGCAAGATACCGGAAAACCGCATCCTGAGTAGCGCGCAGTGCCCCCGTACGCCCCCGTACGGGGGTACGGGGGCAGCGCGTATCGAAGGGGCGGGTTTTCGGATAGGCACTAGAGCCGCATATGGCAATAAGGAAGGATGGAGCCTTCGCCGTTTCCAGATCCTTGAGGTCGGGGATACGCGCGCCACAGACGCATCAACTGTTCCACTGAGGCATTTCAACAGCACAGACTGCATCCAGTTTCACGCGAACACGCCATCTGTGCGACAATCTGCAACCGAAAATAGCGCCGGGGGTCGGGCGTGTTCCACGTTCCACGTTCCACGCTTACCGAACCGGCACATCCTCTTCTACCAGACGCCCCTCAACAATGCGGAAGAGGCGATCCGCGAGACCTACAACTTCAGGGCTGTGCGTGACCATAAGGAGATTCTTTCCAGCGCGGCGCGTCAGGGTATCGAGCAGCTCGAGCACCTGCCGGCTGGTCTCGCTATCGAGGTTGCCGGTCGGCTCGTCCGCCAGAACGAGCAGCGGATCGTGCACCAGCGCGCGCGCCACTGCCACGCGCTGCTGCTCACCGCCAGAAAGCCGGTCGGGGTAGGCATGCTGACGGTCGGCAAGCCCAACCTGCGCCAGCAGATCGAGCGCAGCGGTGCGATCACGCGCCGTCACCCGTCCGTTCAGTTCGAGCGGCAACAACAGATTCTCAAGCACCGTCAGCGTCGGCACAAGATTGTAGAACTGAAAAATGAAGCCAATCGACCGCCGACGGAACAGGGTGCGCTCACGTTCCGACATGCGCGTCAGTGACTGCCCGGCAATCGTAATCTCACCCGACGTCGGCAGGTCGATGCCGCTCACCAGGTTCAGCAATGTACTCTTCCCTGAACCACTCTTGCCGACCAGCACCACAAACTCGCCACGGGCAAACGATGCGCTGACGTCGTGCAGCACAGCCCGTTCGCGCCCGGCTTCTTCGTAACTCTTCGACACCCGGTCGAGCATAATGACCGGCGTATCGCGATGCACCGCGCTGGCAACCGGGGAACCATTGTCCATCTGTATAGCGCTGCGCGTCAGGCGCGGCGATGAATGGGGTGCAATACCTGACTGTCTGGACATCAAAACATCCGCCTTTCCTCGAACCTGCTGCGGTATTCTCTGTCTACAGACGGTACGCCTCACCCACGCACGCGGATGCACCTAGTCGTGGCGATTTCCGCTGCCTCGTTTCTGCACGCCTCACCCACGCACGCGGATGCACCAGCGCAATCATAGCGCCAGCGGCGTCCTGGCGAGCTCTGACGCAACGCTGATGTGAACCTGAGAGAACACAAGGAGCGCCTGAGGCGCTCCTGCATTGCTCGTAATCAACAAACTGGTATGCGCACGGTGGGCTGTGCCTGTTTGGAGCGCGGCGCCGCCGGGGTGTGCCTGGTTGGGGCGCGGCGCCGACGTGCCCCAACGGAGGTTCTTCCCCAGAGCGCGGTGGAGCGCCAGGGACGTCGGAACAAGCGCCTGTCCGAAAAACCGCATCCTGAGTAACGCGCAGCGCCCCCGTACGCCCCCGTACGGGGGTACGGGGGCAGCGCGTATCAAAGGGGCGATTTTTCGATATCCTGTGCTATTCGGATAGGCTCTAAGACGTGGGAGCCGTCACAGACGAATCGGCGCCGCCCTAGAACTCGAAACCGCCGCTCGCTACTCCCAGCGCTGCAAGAATAAACCCGAATATTGCACTAATGATCAAGCCAATGATAACCTGAGCGATAAACGCCAGCACCAGCGTGATAATCGCCGGATTTTGCTGGAGATTCATACTCGAGCGCACACCGAGGTAGCCGAGATAAATCTGGTAGATGCCGAGCGCCAGCGTTGCCGGGAGCGCCAGGCAGCCAAGGATCGGAATCGCGCTTACCGCGCCGGTCACTGCCTGAATTGGCGCAACGAACAACGACATGGTGTAAAACACCTCGTCCTGGGATCCGGTTCCACCCTGCTGCTTGCCGATGAAATAGACCAGAAAGACGAAAATGTAGAAACCCACGACCGGCAGGATGAAACCCAGCGCAGCACCCAGTAATGCTGCAACAGGGCCGCCCAGGAGACCAAACACCAGCGAAACCGCTGCACTGATCGCTGCCGCTACCATGATGTAGATTGTCGCTTCGCGTTGACCGCCATGCCGCTCGAAACGCTCGAACGTCTCGACGCCCGGCTTCGTCAGCACCTGGATGCTCTGGTTGAGCATCTCACCAATTGAGACCCCTTGAATCATCATCGTCGGTTCCTCCTCATGCTGCAAGATTGAACGATAGACCGACATGCCCCCGACCAACCGTCGCTTCTCCAGATGCTGAGAGCGCTGCAGTGCACTGCGCATCGATGAAGCGTTCCTCGAGGATGGATACGCCTCTTTGCGTGAAATGTTTCGAGTGGATATTGCACGTGATAACGAGACACGACGCATCGATGCGCGGAGATCGCGTCGGGCGCGATGGCAGAGCCTGCCGCAATTCGCTATTGAGTATATCACAGGATGACATTCGTGCAACCGTCAACGTGCTATTTCTGCCAGTATCTTATCAGCATTCGCGTGACCGCCGCGTAGCGCTGCGATCTGCCCGGCTGCTGCGCGCGCCTCAGCGTGACGTCGATCGCGCAGGCAGGCGCCTGCCAGCATCAGCCAGGCGCGCTCGTCGCGCGGGTCGAGCGCCAGCGCGCGCCGACAATGGTCGATGGCCTCGCCATGCGCCCCGCGCCCCAACGCCAGCGCCGCCAGTCCACGCCATGCATGCGCCAGTGACGGATCGATCTGCGCTGCGCGCTCCAGTTCAATCTCCGCCTGCCGCATATCTCCTGCATCGCGCGCCAGCAACCCGCGGCACAGGGCGCGCTGCGCTTCGCTGCCGGGAAATGATGCGCCAGGGTGAGATGCCGTTTCGAGAGCCGCCAGCGCCTGACGCAGAGCATGACCGCCGAGATCGAGCGGGTCGGCAGACGAGAGGATCGCGCGGGCATACAGCGCGTGCGCCTCTGCCGACTGCGGCAGCGCCTCGCATACCCGGCGCAACGGTTCGAGCGCCTCACGCGGCAACCCGGCTGCAAGCAGACCACGACCCTGCTGCAGCAACGCCTCTACTTCGTCTGCCGGGAGCGCAGCGCCGGCGGTCGCCGTCTCGTCAGCGCGCACTTCATCGATCAATGTGCGCAGTCCTTCGAGCTGGCCGTGGTCGAAACGCCCCTGACGCAACGCCTGCCAGAAGGCGTCGTAGCGACTGCGGAGTAGATCATGACGCAGGATGCGCCGGGCAATCTCCAGTTCCTCCGTCCGTTTCTCGCGCTCGTCGGGTGACAATCCGGGGCGAAGCAGCGTCTGGCGCTGAAGGGCATAGGAAGCGGCATCGACCTCTTCCGGCGTTGGCGGTTGAGACCCGCGCAGCATCATTGCAGCTTCCCGTGCAGGACGCGACGCACGAAGGGTGCGCGCTGGCGGCAACGGATCGATCAGATGGACCGGTGAGAGACCCAACAGCGCGTACAGATCGACTGGCTCGATCGGGGGCGGACCGGCATCAGGCGGCGCCGCCGGCGGCATCGGCGCTGCCGGACGCGGCGAACCGCAGTACAGACAGCGCGGTTCATCGCTCCGCAGCGGAGCGCCGCACGACTCACAACGGACTACATCTTTCTGAAGATCAGCAGCAGTAGAGACCAGCAATCTGTCGTAAATCGCCCGCAGTGAGGGCTCGGTCAGGATTCGCCCGGCAATCTGAAGCAGCTCGAACTTGCGCCGCGGTTCCGGGGCAAGCGCCGATGGATCATCGGGAAAGAGCGCTCGCAACCGACGATACTGACGTGCAATCGAGATCGCATCGGCGCGCTGCTCGACGCCAAGCAAACGATAGAGATCGAGACCACGCGCCACGGCTGCCGCCACCTGTGGCGCGCCCAGGTCGAGACCCTGAAAAAACCCGCGCGCCAGGGAGCCGCATGCGGAGCAGATCCCGTCGCTTCCCAGCGGCGCACTGCATGATGGGCATGTCGGATCGAGCGGCATTGTTACGCCTGAAAGCGCAGGAGCATACGCCCCAGTGTAATCTGATCGCCGTTAGACAGCGCACGCGGCTGGCGCGGCAGCACCTTCTGACCATTCACCAGCGTGCCATTCACACTGTCGATGTCCTCAATCATAATCTGCCCGCCCTGCACGAAAATCCGCGCATGCCGCCGACCGACCCCCTGATCGAGTGCGCCGTGCGGGCCGAGATCGATGTCAGGATAAAACTTGCTCACCGGATCGCTGCGCCCAACGAGCGCCTGAGCTGCGGCAGGCAACGGTAACACGACGCCGGTTCCCACAACAACCAGCGCAGACGGCGCCAGTGATGTGCGACCGCCAACAGGCGCCGATGCCACCGGCGGAACTGCCGGCGCCTGATAGGACGGCGGCGCTGAGGGCGCTGCCGGAGAGGGCGTCACCGACGGAACCGCCGGCGCCTGATAGGACGGCGGCGCTGAGGGCGCTGTTTGCGCCGCAGGCGGCGGATAGACCGGTTGCGGCGGCGCGGCGCTCTGCGGCGGGGAAGGAATCGGTGCGACCGGGCGTGCCGGCGCACTCAAAGGCGCACCACAATGGTCACAGAATGCTTCTCCGGGAATCGCGGACTGACCGCACTGCGGGCAAACGGTCGGGCCAATCGCGGGAACAGCGGCGGTGGGAGGAACGGCTGGCGGCGCTGCCTGGGCCGGAACCGGAATCAGCATTGCGCCGCACTGATCGCAATAACGCGCACCTGCGGGATTATCGACGCCACACTGGGGACAGAATGGGGGCATAGTCGCAAAACCTCTCCTGTCGCTTGCACTCGATCTGACATCTGCCTAGATTATACGCCATACGGGAAACGGTTGTTTCGCCGCCATCACTGCGTAACTGTGAGCACTCTTCGCGTGTGTATACTGAGGTTGCACTCGCAGGAACAAGACAAACCGGGGCGTAACCAGCATACAGGCTGATACAAAAGGAGACGTTTCATGGCAAACAACGACTGGCTCACCCAGACCCAGGAACTGCTGCAAACCTGGACGAAGGCGCAGCAATCGCTTTGGGAGAACTGGCGCTCGCTCATGCCGACGATGAGCGCCCAGCCCGCCAGTGAAGAATGGAAGCAGGCGGTATCGGCGTGGAAAGACGTCATGCAGCGCTCACTCAACGCTCAGGCCGACTTCGTTAAGTTCTGGTCGGAAAGCATGACCGCGATGCCGCTGATGGGCAAGCAGATGGAGGAAATGTCGTCGTTGATCGTCGAAACCACACAGCGCTGGACGAACGTGCAAAGCGAGATCTGGAGCAACTGGCTCGACGCAGTCGCCAGGGCTGACGCCGCCGCCATGACCCAAAACTGGGACGAAGGCACGCGCAAAGCGTTCGACGCCTGGCGCGAGACGGTCAACAGCGCGATCGAGGCGCAGCGGAAGATGATGGACAGCTGGATGTCCGGCGCCGGCGAACAGAAGGAATAATCCTTCGCACGACGCTTTCCTCGCACCCACTGTTGTGGCAGCATCTCCGCGTATGCCGGCGCAGGCAGTGGTCAGCACGATGCAATGCTGCAGCAATGCCGCTCGAACCCTGGCGTCGTGACGTGAGGGAACAGCTGGTGTGTGCGCGTCGCGCCCTTATGGACGTGTGGAATGTTCATCCGCACCTCCGTAAGGGCGCATTCGTGAACGTCTACATCCCCAATCGCCGCGCCGCGTGCAACACCGCTGTCACGGTCATGCTGTCGCGGATGTCGCTGCGGAGCACCATATCCAGCACCTGCTCGAATGGCATCGCTTCGATTTCGAGAAACTCGGTGTCATCCGGCGGCAGGCTCGACGGCGTCAGGTCGAAGCCAAAAAAGAGATGCGCGGTTTCGTCCACCACGCTCTTCGACGTGTAGTAACTGCTGATCCATTCAAAACGTCCGGCGCGATAGCCGATCTCTTCCTGCAATTCGCGCTGTGCAGCCTCTTCAGGCGTTTCGCCTGGGTACATACCACCGGTCGGCATTTCCCAGCGATGCCCCTCGCCGTAGATGTAGCGGTACTGCCGAACCATTACCACACGTCCATCATCCAGAAATGGAAGGACGCCAACGCACTGTCCAGTGCCAGGCGTCACAACACCGTAGATGGTTGTGCGTCCATCGGGCAGTTCTGCGATGTCTTCGCGCAGGCGCAACCATTTGTTGCGGTAGATTTCACGGCTCGAGCGCGTATGCCAGGGATGCGGCGCCATAGAAGAAACTCCTTCCTGTTTGCAGACGCCATGGTATAATGCCGCCTATCTTTTCTGGTGCGTATGACATCAATCCTGAGGATACCCTATGAGTCGCGTGTGTATCGGCATTACATGTGGAACATTCTACGATCACGAGTGGTGCCCGCCTTCGATCGGGCATCGTAAAACATACATCGATGCAGTGGTCGCCGCCGGCGGTGCGCCATTTTTGATCCCGTCCATCGATGATGAGGCGGCGCTGCGTATCCTGTACGAACGGATCGATGGCATACTCCTGGCAGGCGGCGGCGACATCGAGCCGCGCCATTACGGCGAAGAACCGCTCCCCGCCCTTGGCGTCGTCGATGCGCTGCGCGACCGCACCGAACTTCCACTCGTGCGCTGGGCGGTCGCCGATGGCAAACCGGTGCTCGGCATCTGCCGCGGCGCGCAAATGGTCAACGTGGCGCTCGGCGGGACGCTCTACCAGGATATTCCTTCCCAGATTGAGACATCGCTCAATCATTCCGACTCGTATGCCCGCCAGGACTGGACGCACCTCGTGCACACACTGCGCCTGTCGCCCAACTCGCGGTTGCGCCAGATTCTCGGCAGTGATGAACTGCCGATCAACTCGCTGCATCATCAGTCGATCAAAACCGTAGCGCCGGGACTCACCGCCGTGGGTTGGGCGCCGGACGGCGTGATTGAAGCTGTTGAGAGCGCAAATGGTCATTTTCTGATCGGCGTGCAGTGCCACCCTGAGGCGCTGCAGGGCGCGACCGATCCACGCTGGCAGACGCTGTTTCGCCGCTTCGTCGAGGCATGCAGTCGCTTCAAAGATCGCACCGGAGAATGATCTGCCGATCGCCGGTGCGCCGAAAGCCAAACCATTCGTAAAGACGCCGGGCAGCACGGTTGTATGCCTGTGTGTTCAGGGTGATTACGTCGGACCCAGATGCAGCGGCATGAGCGACGATCTCGTACAGCAGACGCGCGCCAATCCCCTGGCGCTGCCGCTCAGGCAACACAGCGATCCGCACCAGATGGATCAGCCGTCCACCGTAGTGTGATGTCACAAATGCGTATCCAACCACGCCCGTCTCGTCTTCGACGACGACGAAATGGGGCGCCTCGCGCAGCGCCAGACCGATCTGAACGTCATCTTTGCGCCATTCGGCGCTGAAGCAGTGTGTGTCCACCGCCAGGATCGCCGGTATATCGCCCATCGTTGCCGCTCGCACCCGAACGGCCGGGTTTCCATGGGTCGGAACACGCATGCGCGTCTTTTCGTAGACGATAACGTCGGTGTCGTGAACATAACCGGTACGCCGCAGCGCCGCCGTCATCCATGCGTCGGCCGGCTCGTGACAGGCGACATAGAGCCGCGCCACGCCTCTGGCGCGCAGCATATCGTGGAATGACGGCAGCAATGCATCGAATGCGTGCAACGTTGATATCCCGCCGCTCAATGCCAGAACCCGCACCCACGTCACAGCATCGTTCACCCAGTCGGCGATGATCACGCCACACGACCTGCCGCCCGCGAGGAGCAGCAGCGCCGGTGCGCCGGCAAGCAACCCCGCCGCCTCATCGATGCTCACGGTTGCAAACCAGCGGTCAGCGTCATCAATCAGGCGCAGCACCGTCTGCTGATCATTGAGTGACGCCGGGCGCGTGCTCAGCAGTTCCAAAGGCGAAGATCGTTGCAGCACGACAGTCTCCTGCGGCGCTCAGGCGCGCTGATATGCCACCCGTCCGTCGATGATCGTCATCTCCACCTGTATCTCCCTGATCTCCTCTTCCGGGCAGGTGAAATAATCACGATCAAGCACAGCCAGATCTGCCAGAAAGCCAGGCGACAACCGCCCCTTGACCTGCTCTTCGCGGGTCAGCCAGGCGCCAGCTGCCGTGTAGACGTACAGCGCCTGTTCCCGAGTGAGCGCTTCCTGCGGCGCGATCGGCGTTCCTTTCCAGGTTTTGCGCGTCACCAGGCTGTACAGACCGATCATGGGATTGTAATGCACCGTGCTGGGGATATCGCTCGTTGCAATCACCGGAATGCCACGCTCCAGGTAGGTGCGCGCCGGCTTGTACTGGTGCGCCAGACGCTCGCCAACATCGCGAAAGAGGTCATCGCCTTCGTAGTAGATGAAGGTTGGCTGAATCACAGCGGCAATCTGGTATCTTGCCATATGCTGCAGGCTCTCTTCGGTGGCGAAATAGGCATGGATCAGGTTGTGCCGATGATCCTTGCGCGGCGAGCCTTCGATCACCTCAGCAAATGCACACGCCGCCTCGTGATGCGCCCGATCGCCAATCGCGTGGATGCCGATGTCCCATCCGAGCGCATGCCCGCGTGCAAAGAACTCACGCAGGTCCTCCGGATCGAGCCGGTTGTAATCATACACTTTCTCTTCGCCGACGAATGGTTGAAACATCCAGGCAGTACGGCTGGTCGTGCCGCCGTCGATTGCCATTTTCAGCGCGCCAAGACTGAGCCAGTGATCACCGAGACCGCTGTACACGCCCAGTTCGGCGGCGCGCGCGTCGAGTTGCTCGATGGTTTCGTCCTCGCGGAAACCGTGCCACGACGGCATCAGATTGGCGCGCACCGACAGCCGACCAGCGCGGCGCGCATCCAGGTATGCGCGCATTTCCCAGGGACGCAGCCCTGGATCGAGAATACTGGTGATACCGACCGCCAGATAGGCGCGACCCGCGGCTTCGAGCGCCGCAACCGCCTGCTCGGGGGTCGGGTCGGCAATCAGGCGACGGCAGAAGAGTTTGGCAGAGGCGCGTAAGATGCCACTCGGCGAACCGTCGGGCAACCGTTCGATCCTGCCCCCCTGCGGGTCTGGCGTTGATGCGTGCACACCCGCCAGTTCAAGCGCCCGACTATTCACAACATCCATGTTGAAAAACCGTTTCAACAGCACCGGATGATCGGTCGTCGCAGCATCGAGGTCGAAACGATTGGGTAACCGTCCTTCGACGAAGAGCGATTCATTCCACCCCTCGCCAATAATCCACTCGCCGCGCGGCGCGTGCATCGCCGCTTCGCGCACCATGGCGACCATGTCCGCAATCGAGGTGCACTGTTCGAGTTGCAGGCGGGTGAACTTGATGCCCAGTTCGAGCATATGGTTATGCGCATCGTTGAAACCGGGAACCACAGTGCGCCCGCCGAGATCGATCTGCTCAGTGCGCGGACCGGCAAGCGCTCGGACATCGGCATCATCGCCAATCGCGACGATCCGCCCATCCTTGCAGGCTATTGCGGAGCAGCGGGGCAATTCCGGATCAAAGGTCGTGATGGCGCCATTGAACAGGATCAGATCGGGCGCAAGATCGCGCGCGCACAGGGTGGGCATCGTCGTCCTCCGGATCAACACACATGCAGCACAGCTGATACCACCTTCAAGAACCTGCTCCAGATAACCACGGCGACCGGCACCATCACAGGCCAGGCGAAGCCGTCCCCGCGCACAGCCGCAGCGACAGGCTCAAGCCCTCAATGCGCCCATGAGCACACCATGAAGATCGTTCACTATGAGAAGAGGTTCCACCGCAGCATCGGGCGACGCAAGCCAGTCCGGGTAACAGACGACAGTGACGTTCTTCGCAATGACGGCGGCGCATGGTCTCGAATACGCGGTTCAGGTGCAAGGCGGACGCCTGCCATTATAGCACACCCCCTTCCCGCAAAAACGATGTGGTATAATGACCGCACACGTGTGCGGAGGCGCCTATGAGCGACGAGCGGGTCGTGACCCCCAAAGCCGGCGAAGAAGATCAACAGGTCGAGAAAAGCCTGCGTCCACGCCGTCTCGCTGAGTTCATCGGTCAGGAAAAGGTTGTCGAGCAGTTACGAATTGCGATCGCTGCCGCCAAAGGGCGCGGCGAACCGCTCGACCACACCCTGCTCTACGGTCCGCCCGGTTTGGGGAAGACCAGTCTGGCAGGCGTGCTCGCCAATGAAATGGGGGTCAACATCAAACTGACGTCGGGGCCCGCCATCGAGCGCGCCGGCGACCTGGCCGCGCTGCTGACCAATCTCCAGAAAGACGACATCCTGTTTATCGACGAGATCCACCGCCTGAACCGGGCAATCGAAGAAGTGCTCTACCCGGCGATGGAGGATTTTGCGCTCGACATCATGGTCGGGAAGGGACCGGGGGCGCGCAGCCTGCGCCTGAAACTGCCACATTTCACCGTCGTTGGGGCCACCACGCGCCTGGCGCTGCTCACCTCGCCGCTGCGCGACCGCTTCGGGTCGGTGCACCGGCTCGAGTTCTATTCGGTTGATGCGCTCTACGAGATTGTGATGCGTTCAGCGCGCATTCTGGGGGTGACGTGCACACCGGAAGGAGCACGGGAGATTGCCGCGCGCGCGCGCGGGACGCCGCGCATCGTCAACCGCCTGCTGCGCCGCGTGCGCGACTATGCGCAGGTCATCGGCGATGGCATCATCACCCTCGACGTGGCGCGTGAGGCGCTGGCGAAACTGGAGGTCGATCATCTGGGTCTCGATGAGAACGACCGGCGGCTGTTGCGCGCGATCATCGACCTGTTCGGCGGCGGACCGGTTGGGCTTTCGACGCTGGCTGCGTCGCTCGCCGAAGAAGTTGATGCAATCGAGGACGTATACGAGCCGTTCTTGCTGCAACTGGGGTTTTTGCAACGCACACCGCGCGGCCGGATTGCCACGCGGCGCGCCTACGAACATCTCGATATTCCCTACGTCGAGCGTACCGTCGATAACGGCGCCGAGCAGGGACGCCTGTGGACGTGACTACCTGCTGCTTTTGTTGATAATCCCCTCGAAGAGCGGCAGATACTCGCCGTACCCCTCTTCTTCCAGTTTTTCGACCGGAATAAAGCGTAGCGCTGCCGAGTTCATGCAGTAGCGCAACCCGGTAGGCGCAGGACCGTCATCGAACACGTGCCCCAGATGCGAGTCGCCATGCTTCGAGCGCACCTCGGTGCGCACCATCCAGAGTTTGCGATCTTCACGGGTGACGATATTGCCCGGTTCGAGCGGCTTCGTGAAACTGGGCCAGCCGGTTCCTGAGTCGTACTTGTCGAGTGAGCTGAACAATGGCTCACCTGACACAACATCCACATAAATGCCATGCGCCTTGTTGTTCCAGTAGGCGTTCTGGAATGGCGATTCGGTGCCTTCGTGCTGCGTAACCTCGTACTGCTGAGGCGTCAACCGCCGGCGCAATTCGTCGTCTGACGGTTTCGTATATTGCTTCACAGTTCCCTCCAAACCTGTGGTGAACAAACGGATTTCCTTATCAGTGTACCACAAACCTGCGCCGATCATCGCCATACCCTCCGGAAGCCGTTCACGATGCGCTGTTCAAACGCCTGTTGCCCGCCTTCTTTCGCGACTTCCTCACCACGGTCGCGCCCGAGCTGGACTGGCACGACAACGAGATATCGCATAATGATCGCACCACAAAGGCACGAAGTCCAAGAAGGTTATGTTGACCGCCTTCTTTCGCGACTTCCTCACCATGGTCGCGCCCGACCTGGCCCAGGCGCTCGTACCCGACCATCTCCTCTTTCTCGACAAAGAAAGTTTCACCGACCTGTTCGACCCTGACCGACGCGAAGCCGACCTGGTCGTCCAGGTGCGGTTGCGCGATCACCCCGCCACCCTGCTCATCCACCTCGAGCACCAGGCGCAGGCTGATACCGCGCTCGACCGACGCATGTTCCGCTACTTCGCGCGCCTCTACGACCGCTACAACCAGCCGATCTATCCGATTGCGCTCTGTTCCTACCGTCGTCCGCTGCGCCCCGCCGACCGGCACGACGTGCGCGTGGCGCAGCGCACCATCCTCACGTTTCAGTACCAGGTGGTACAATTGAACCAGATGGACTGGCGGGCGTACCTGACGACGACCAATCCGGCGGCGATTGCGCTGATGGCGCGGATGCGGATCGACCCGGCGGATCGCTGGCGGGTGAAGGCGGCGTGTCTCCGGTTGCTCGCCGGCGCGCCGTTGACCGGCGTGCAGCGCCGGTTGATCGGGCAGTTTGTGGATGTCTATCTGCCGCTGGGACCGGAGGAAGAAGCGGCGCTGGCGGCGGAGGTGGCACAACTGCCGGGGACGACGAAGGAGGTTGTGATGGAGTTGCTGACCAGTTGGGAACGCAAGGGACGCGCAGAAGGACAGCGGCTGGTGGTGGAACGGCAGCTGGCGCGCAAGTTTGGCGATGTCCCGGTCGCACTGCGCGAGCGTCTGGCGGCATTGCCGGAAGAGCGCATCGTGGCGCTGGCGGAAGCGCTGCTCGATTTCACCAGTCTGGCGGAGGTCGAGGCGTGGCTGGCGGCGGCGGCGAACGAACATGGGTGAGTTTCGGCGTCACGCCGCCATCCGCCACACCGTCCTGATCGCGCTTGCGCACGCGCTGGCTTTCTGATACACTACGCAGACCTTGCTCGACGGGCAGGCAAACCGATGGAGCGCACAGAATACGAGGTGATGGCGGCAGTCGAGAGCCGCCACTGGTGGTATGGCGGCATGCGCGCGATTGCCGCAGCGCTGCTTGATGAAGTCTATCCAGGACGACGCGACCTGCGTATTCTCGACGCAGGATGCGGAACGGGCGGAAATGTCGTATTTTTGCAGCGATACGGATGTGTGACCGCCGTCGACCTGGCGCCAGAAGCGGCGCTCTTTGGCGCTGAGCGACTGCGCGGCAGGCTGGCGCGGGCAACGGTGCTGGCATTGCCATTCGCCGACGCCTGTTTCGATCTGGTGACATCGTTCGAGGTGTTGTACCATCGCGGCGTTCCCGATGAATCGGTTGCACTGCGTGAAACCTGGCGCGTCCTTCGCCCCGGCGGACGGGTGTTGCTGCGGCTGCCGGCATTCGAGTGGCTGCGTGGCAGGCATGATAGCGCCGTTCACGGACGCAGGCGCTATACCACACATGAGGTATGCGAGTTGCTTCAGCAGCAGGGGTTTGAAGTCGAGCGTATATCATATGTCAATACCCTCCTGCTGCCGCTTCCGCTGACACAGCGGTTCATCGAGCGCCTGTTGCCGGATGTCCATCGTAACGGCTCAGACCTGCAGTTGCCGCCGGCGATCCTGAACGAAGCGCTGCGCTGGCCTCTCGCTGCTGAAGCCGCCTGGATCGCTCGCGGGAGAACGTTTCCGGTGGGTCTCTCGGTGATCTGCCGGGCGCGCAAGGTGAGGGTTGGAGACCCGGGAACTGCGAACTGAAAATCAGACAATCAAAAATCAAAAACCGCGAACTGAAAATCTAAAATCTAAAATCTAAAATCTAAAATCTCTACAATCTCGAAATCGCCCGAATCTGCTTCCAGCTTATGCTCCAGAACGTGCTCAACAACATTTCCAGCCATCCGCGATTGTGGGGGTTTTTGCGCCGCGTGGTCGAGGATGGGTTCGACGCTGAGAAAGATGTCATTGCGCGGGAACTCCAGCCCTGGCGCGACCCGGAGCAGCGTCGGTTCCTCGATTTTGGCTGCGGAACCGGTGAGTTCTCACAATGCTTTCCACCAGCATCATACACTGGCGTCGATATCGCCCGACACTACATTCACTATGCCGCTCGTCACCGTCTGGGACGCTACGCCGTGATGAGCGGCGCGGGGATTGGCTTTGCATCGAACAGTTTCGATGGCGGTCTCGTCCTCGGTGTGTTTCACCATCTGCCGGATGACCTGGTGCGCACCGCCATTGCCGAACTGCACCGCGTGCTTCGTCCCGGAGCAACACTGCTTGTGATGGAAGACATTCCCTCGCCGCGCCCGTGGAATGTGCTGGGGCATCTAATGCACTGGCTGGATCGTGGCGAGCACATCCGCAAGGACGACGCCTACCGCATGTTGATGCAGCCGTATTTCTCGCTGCGCCGCCAGTATCATATCAAAAGCGGCATCTGCGATCTGGCAGTCTATGTGCTGGATCGAGTTGATGATTCAGACATTCCGCGTGCGGAAGAAGTCGCTGCGCATCAATACAACGCTGGAGCATAGCGTGGAACGTTTTCCAGCCCGGTTTCCGCCATTCCTGAGTCCACGTCGCCTGCTCATCGGCGTACTGCTGGTGAGCGTCGCCGGCGCAGCATTCTGGCTTTTCCGCACATCCGGCGCCCTGCTGAACCCTGTATTCATTCGTGATATGGCGCTCTCCCTCGGTCCACTCGGTCCGCTCGCACTGATCGGCACACTGGCATTCTTGCTGGTGGCGCCGATTGCACCGGCGGCAGTGCTCCAGATCGGCGCCGGGCTGGCATTTGGACCGGTCGCAGGTTTCGTGTATACCCTGATCGCTGACCTGATCGGCGCCGGCATCGGTTTCTGGCTCGCCCGACGATGGGGACGTTCACTGATCGAGCCGCGAATATCGCCGGCGATGCATGCACAGGTCGAACGTCTGGCGCAGCGGGTGACGTGGCGCAGTGTTATGCTGTTGCGCCTGCTGCCGGGACCCGCCTATCCGCTGGTGTCATTTGCGGCAGGGTACTCGCGCCTGACGTTTGGAACCTATACGCTGGCGTCTCTTGCCGGAGTCGCGCCGGCACTGGCGCTGCTGGCATTTGCCGGCGATCTGGTGATGCATTCACCGCTGCTGGCGTTTGGGCTGGTTGCGCTCTTCGTCTGCGCTCTGGCAATTGCCGGGCGCTGGTTGAGCCGTCGCATACCTCCCGCGTAACCAGAGAATCAGCGCAATCAACCATCCCAGCCAGGCGAGCGCTGTTTTTCCGTACCGGGCAATGACCAGCCCGATGAGCATCAGCAACCGCATGCTCCACAGCACGGCATAGGGAAATAGTGCAATCCGAACCGGTGTGTTCCAATCGAGTGCGGCGATGCGTTCGAGATATCCGCCGACGACACACTGCTCCAGGGTGGCGATGTAGATGGTGTCGGTGTACGCCGCAGCCAGCAGCAGATCTCGCTGCACATCGTCCCATTGAAGCGCCGCATCGCTGCTGCTCGATCTCCCAACCGCAAGCGCATCGGCGGAGGGTCCATAGGCTGCAATCAGCGCGCTGCTGAACCACTCAGGCGCAGTTTCGCTCAGACACATCAAGACTTCGATATCAGCAGGCAGATCGACGATATCGAGCGCACGCTGGAGGAGGGTTGTACCGACGCGTCGATCATCGGCGATCAGCGGGATCTGGTAGGCGTGCACTTCGTACCCGTCGCGCCGCGCAACCGCCATTAACTCAAGATACGCCATACGCGCCGCCGGGAAGAGCGCATTATCACGCGCCAGCCAGATACGCCGCGCAATTTCGCGCACGCCGCCCCATCCGACAAACAAAGTATCGCTTAGCGGCGGCTCCATGTCGAAGCCAACAGCCGCGAAACGCAGACCGTGCGCCTGCGCCCATGCGTGGAACATCTGATAGCACGCCGCAGCGCGCGGATAGTTCTGGAGATTGAATGCCAGACCTTCGTCGGCAGGCAGCGTCAGCCAGGCGACAACCGGAATATCGTGTGCGTTGAGCACGCGCGTCGCCGCTGCATATCCATCGTCGAAGACGGGCAGGGCGAGCGCGACGCCACAGGCGCGCGTCGCCAGCAGGTTCAGTACGTCCAGACGATCCAGCAGGCTCAAAAGCGCTGTTCCGCTCAATTCGCAGAAGAAAAAGAGTTGCGGTTCCTCGTGCGGCATCGACATCACAGGCAGCAACGGTTCACCATCGAGGATTCGGGTCATGTCCCCGAGTGCACGAATCGACTGCAACAGACTGCTGCAAGCGCCATAGCGCGTCGCCCCGCCGACGCAAGAAACCAGGGGTACGCAACGTGCAGACAGTTACCACGGGTAATTCATTGTACCACGAGCGCCAAAACTGGTATCATACACATGTGTATTCACTCTTCTCGCGGGTGCGCGGGCATCGGGCCCACACTCACCGCATACGGACGAGACGCCTGCGTTCTCAGACTGGCACGTAAGCATCGGTCTGAACAGAGGTATCATGATGACAGGCAGTATACACGTGAGAAGGCAGTCTGATGACCCCTCTTGTCGAAACCCATGAACTGACACGCCGGTATGGGACGAATCTTGCGCTGGACCATCTGAATCTTGCCATCCCCGAGGGCGCCATCTTCGGCTTTATCGGACCGAACGGCGCCGGCAAGACGACGACCATGCGCATCCTGACGACGCTGTTGTTGCCAACGTCGGGAGAAGCGCACATTGCAGGCGTGTCCGTCACCCGCGAACCGCGCGCGGTGCGGCGACTCGTCGGCTTTATGCCCGATTTTTTCGGCGTCTACGACAATATGAAGTCGTGGGAGTATCTGGATTTTTTCGGACGCTCCTATGGCATACCGGCGCAACGGCGGCAGCCATTGATCGGTGAACTGCTGGAACTCGTCGATCTCGGTCACAAGCGCGACGAGCCGGTGATGTCGCTCTCGCGCGGCATGAAACAGCGCTTGAGTCTGGCACGCGCCATGATGCACGATCCTCGCCTGCTCATCCTGGACGAACCGGCGAGCGGTCTCGACCCGCGAGCGCGCATCGAATTGCGTGAACTGCTCAAGGAACTGCGCGCGATGGGAAAGACGATCATGATCAGTTCCCACATCCTGACTGAACTGGCAGAGATGTGCACCCACATTGGCATCATCGAGCGGGGCAAATTACTTGCTGCAGGCGAGGTGCAGGAGATCCTGCGCACCATGCGCCCGCACCGCATCATCGAAATTCGGGTGGTTTCAGGAGCGGCGCGTGCGGAAGCGATGTTACGCGCCCACCCCGATGTGCTGGAATTGCGCCGCGAAGGCGCGCGCATCGAGTCCGAAGAAGAAGCAGCGCCGCTCAACGATGAGACAGGACCGCATACGCTCCTGGCCGATTTTGCCGGCGATGAGCACGCACTGAGCAACGTACTGGCGATGCTCATTGGCGAGGGGGTGCGGATCTCGCATTTTGCCGAACAGTCTGGCGACCTCGAAGATGTTTTTCTGCACGTCACTACAGGCATCGTTTGAAAAGGAATGCTTATGCCGGAACTCAACCCGATCCTGGTCAAAGATCTGCGCAGTCGCATGCGCGGCGCGCGCGCATACATTCTGCTCACCGTCTATCTGCTGATCCTGGCAGGCGTCGCGCTCCTGCTCTACGCTGCGATTGCGCGCGATACCGGCAACGACCTCAACGCAGGACGACGGATCGGGCAGGCGCTGTTTTTCACAATCGCAACCGTTGCACTGATCGAGGTGTGCCTGATCACGCCAGTACTGACGTCGGGGAGCATTGCCGGCGAGAAAGAGCGTCAGACATATGATCTGCTGGTGGCATCGTTGCTCACACCGTGGCAGATTGTCTGGGGCAAACTGGTATCGGCGCTGGCATTCGCACTGCTTCTGATTCTCGCTATTGTGCCGGTGATGAGCCTGGCATTCCTGTTTGGCGGCGTCGGGCTGACTGAAGTGCTCATTGCGATTATCGGACTGCTCGTCACAGCTATCCTCTATGCGACGATCGGATTATTCTGGTCTGCCGTGCTGCAAAGCTCCCTGGGAGCGACCAGTTTCGCCATCGGTACGGTTATTGCGCTCCTGCTGGGCATTCCATTTCTGATTGTCATTGTCACCCTGATTCTGGGCTCCAGTGCGCCATCAAGCCTGCTGGACTCAATCTGGTTCATCTATCTCAGCCGGTGTGTTATTGCACTGCATCCCTTCATTGCGCTTGGCGCTACAGCATCGCAACTTTCGAGCGGAGGCGGCGCATTTTTCGAGATCGTGCGAACAAGCACCACCAACGTGGTTGTACCAAGCCCGTGGCTGCTCTATACCACGTTTGCGCTGATTGCCGTCGCGCTGCTGCTGACGGCAAGCGTGCGACTCGTTCAGCCGGTGCAGTCAGGCATTGAGCGCAAAAAACGCGCCGGGCAAGAGGGTTGAAGATTCACGATTTGCCGGGAGATCGGGTAAGCAGGCGATAGCAGAGCATGCCGACCGGGAGCATCATCCAGAAACTGATCAGGCGAAACAGAATAGCAGCGCCTAACGCCGCTTCAAGCGGCACACCCTGAGCGTGAAGCGCGACGGTCAACGCGGCTTCAACCGTCCCGCCGCCGCCAGGAAGCAGGGTAAAGACGCTGACGATCAGCGCCAGACCATAGGCGGCGAACATCGCGGCGATCGGCGGGTCAGCGCCAAGGCTGTGGAGGATTACCAGCAACGCCAGGCTATGACAGCAAAAGATCAACAACTGCAATCCAACCAGCACCACAATTCGACGCGGTTGTTCGAGAATCAGACGGCGACTGGCGATAATTTCATCAACAGCCTGCTTCACCTGAGCAGCGGTCAGCACTGGACCGAACAGGCGATTCACCAGGCGCTTCAGGCGGAGCGCCCACTCCTGAAGGGTGGCATCAGGGCGCGATGCGACATAGATCGCGCCGCTCATCACTCCTAATGCGACTGCAAGCGCGCCATAACTGACCGATGCACCACTCAGACCGGTTGTGATCAGCAGATACAGCAGGCCATAACTGAACGCCACCAGCACTGCGCCATTCCAGCTCAACAATTCCATCCCTGCAACCATGGCGACGCTGCCAACGGGAAAACCACGCCGTCGCAGGCTGGCGACCAGAAAGGCATAGGCGCCAACGCTTCCGGCAGGAATCGCCTGATTGATCAGGATCGTCACCATAGCAGCAGCGGTCAACCACCAAAACTGCGCACGATGCCCCAGGATCGCCAGCACCCGACCATAAATCTGCCCGGCGCACACAAAGCCCATCACGACTGCGCCAAACGCCAGCAGCAGATATTCCGGTCGAACGTTACGCAGCAGGAAGAAGGCTTTGATCACCTCTTCACGGTTGAGATAGGCGACTGCAATGATGACAGCAAGCAGGAGCAACCCGATGATGGCGCCCCAGGGAGTGCGTCGAAGCTGCGCTGTCTTGGTACTGATATGCCACCTCCGAATGCGCAATAGTCAGTAGCGCGCCAGATCGCGCATTGCCGCAGCAATTTTCTGTGGGTTGAGCATGAAATGCTCCTCAAGCGGATCGGCGAACGGCGTGGCGAACAGATCGGGAGATGCCAGGCGGCGAACCGGCGCATCCAGATCCTCGAAGGCGTGCTCAGCAATCAGCGCTGCGATCTCCCCGCCAATCCCGCCGGTCAGCACATCCTCATGAACAATCAGCGCGCGACCAGTCTTCCTGACGGACGACAGAATCGCATCGCGATCGAGCGGCGCGAGGGTGCGCAGATCAACGACTTCGGCATCGATCCCCTCGGCTGCCAGTTGCTCTGCCGCCGTCAGAGCATGATGAACCATCAACCCGTAGCTGAACACACTCATGTCATTGCCGCTGCGCCGCACCACTGCCGTGCCAATTGGCTCGTGGTAGACCCCTTCGGGCACATCGCCGCGCACCGCGCGGTAGAGTTGCTTGTGCTCGAAGAATATTACCGGGTCTGGATCGTGAATGGCGGCGATCAACAACCCCTTGGCGTCGAACGGCGTCGATGGCACGACCGTCTTAATGCCTGGCGTGCTGGTAAACAGACGTTCGACACTCTGTGAATGGTAGAGCGCGCCATGAATGCCGGCGCCGCACGGCGCACGCACCACAATCGGACAGCTCCAGTCGCCATTCGAGCGGTAACGAAAACGCGCCGCCTCGTTGAGAATCTGATCGATCGCCGGGTAGATGTAATCGGCGAACTGAATCTCGGCGACCGGCAGCAGACCGTGCAGGGATGCGCCAATGGCGGCGCCGACAATGCCGCACTCAGCGATCGGCATATCGATCACACGATGTTCGCCGAATTGCGCCAGCAACCCTTCGGTTGCCAGAAAGACGCCGCCTTTGACGGCGACATCCTCGCCAAGCACGATGATACGGTCATCAGACGCCATGGCATCGTGCAATGCAGACCGGATCGCTTCGACAAACGTCATCACAGGCATAGGCGTTGGTGTCTGTTCTTTCGGGCGGCCCTCATATCGCTTGAACTGCCATGATGATCGCACACCTGACGTTGGCTTTACCAGGCGCATCAGCCTTATCCATAAAGATGATCGGCGATGCTTTCAACGGGGGGCCATGGTGCGGCGACTGCCGCATCGGTAGCGGCATCGACTTCGGCGCGCACCTCACGCCGGAGCGCGTCGATCTCGTCGCCCGTCATAACCCCGTGCTCGACCAGATAATGCTCAAAGCGTTTGATCGGGTCGCGTGCACGCCAGGCCTCGACTTCTTCCGTCGAGCGATACTTGCGATCGTCGTCAGCGCTCGAATGCGGACGCAGACGATAGGTCTTACACTCCAGCAACGTCGGGCCGTCGCCATTACGCGCCCGTTCCATTGCCTGATATGCAGCCTCGTAGACAGCGAACACATCATTGCCATCGACAACGACGCCCGGCATGCCATAGCCCGCCGCTTTCATTGCAACATCGGGAACCGGAACCTCACGGTGGAGCGGAACCGAAATCGAATACTGGTTGTTCTCACAAACGAAGACGACCGGCAACCGGTAGATCCCGGCGATCGTCAACCCTTCGTGCCAGGCGCCTTCGGCAGTCGCCCCCTCGCCAAACAACCCCATCACGGCAATGCCCTGCTCGCCTCTGGCGCGAAATGCCAGCCCAAGACCGGTAGCGTGCACCAGATGGCTTCCTACTGAACTGGAACCACTGACAATACGAAGACGACGACTGCTGAAGTGGCCAAACATCTGCCGCCCGCCACTGGACGGATCGCCACGCCGCGCCATTGCGTGCAAAAGCATGTCGAGCACTGACTGACCAAGCGCCATCACCAACGTCATATCGCGATAGTACGGCGCCACATAATCGTGCCCGACGCGGATCGCCCAGGCGCACCCCAGTTGCGTCGCCTCGTGACCGGCGGCGGTCACCACAAAGTGCGCCCGCCCCTGACGGTTCAGCAGCCAGAGCCGATCATCGGTCTCGCGCGAGGCGATCATGGTGCGCAGACCGGCGATCAGCCGCTGATGACTCAGACCCAGACGGATATGCGGAGGGGTATCGTTCGTTTGCATACATCTGCCACCAAAACGCCCAGCACCATTATGCGAGCGGCACCCGCAACTCAACGGTGGTGCCTTCGCCCTCCGCTGAGCGGATACGGCACTCACCGCCAATCAGGCGCGCGCGCTCGCGCATATTCAGCAAACCGAGTGATCCACGGGTATTGTAACTCGATTCGACCGCTGCCAGATTGAACCCACGCCCGCGATCGCGCACACTGGCAATCAGATAACCCTCTTCCAGATAGAGATAGATAACCACTTCATCGGTGCGCGCGTGCTTACGCGCATTATTGACCGCTTCCTGAACAATGATGAAAATGGCGCCTTCGACTTCGACCGGCAGTCGTGGAATGTTGGATGGCGCTTCGAGACGGAGTTTCATCATGCCGGCAGGATCGCGGAAGCGCGCCACATACTGCTGCAACGTCGCCAGCAAGCCCTGGGTTTCCAGTCCAAGCGGACGCAGTTCAAAGAGGAGGGTGCGAATATCGTAAGCGGTTTTCTGCACCAGTTCAGCAAGCACATTCAGTTCGCTTTCGACCCGTTCGGGCATGGCGCGCAACAATTTCTTGACGAACTCGATATTCATGGCGATTGCTGCAATGCTCTGGGTCGGTCCATCGTGCAGGTCGCGCGCAATTGCCGCTCGTACTTCGGCTTCCTTGGCGAGCAACCGGTCGCGTTCCTCTTTCAGACTGCGCACCAGGCGCGCATTTTCGACCGCAATTGCAGCCTGGGTCGCCAGGGTCGTCAACAGGCGCAGGTCCTGCTCGTCGAATGGTGTGCCGTCACGTTTGTTGAGCACCTGCATCACCCCGACGACACGATCACCGATGCGCATAGGTGCACAGAGTATTTGCCGCGTCTCAAAATCAACATCGCGCGCAACTCCGTCGAACCAGCGCGGGTCCTGTTCGACATCGTTCACAATCTGCCCGATCCCATTCGTCGCCACCCAACCGGCAATGCCGCGATCGAGCGGAATGCGAAACTCGCGTCGCTCGCCGGTGTGCGGATCGGGCAATTCCAGAACGAGTTCGCGGGTCTGCTCATCGAGCAGCATGATCGAACAACGCTCGGCGCCCATCGCCTGTGGCACCTGGTTGCGAATATCGTTCAGCAGACTGGAGAGATCGAGGTTGCTTGCCAGCGCCTGCCCCACCTGGTAGAGCAGGTGGAGTTCGCGCAGATCCTGCTCGGCGCGACGCAGGCGCGCCAGTTTGTCGGCTTCACCGCCGATCGCACGCACCAACAACATCGCCAGATCCTCGTCGGGCGCAGGAGAGGGACGTTCTGTATCGGCGTCGAGTACAACCAGGTGGAGCAACCCCACTGTCTGTGAACTGGTCGAGAGCGGAAGCTCGAGCAATTTCCGCTCGTCGTCAAGCGTGTAGTACCCGATCGTCGGCTCACGCCCCTCTTCACGGCGGGCAAAAGTTGCGCGCGCCTCTGCAATCAGTGCGCCAGCCTCGCTGTCGATCACCCCATGGTGCAGGCGAATGACTTCACCATGGGGCGCGTGGTAGAGCAATGCCCCTCCCTGCGCGGGCCAGAAGGCGACCAACCGCTCCAGCGACGCCTGAAGCAATTCGCGCACATCCTGATGTCCCCCAGCTGAAATGAGCTGGCTCAGGGTTTGTAACTGACGCTGATCGACGAGCAGTGGCGCCATGGCGGACCTCACAATCATAGCATTGCGCGTACTGTACGGCATTGCCCACCCCCTGTCAATGCAATGCCGGCTTTGCATATATCATACATCATACCGGAAGAGTATGGCGATGGGCGATGTTCAATCGGTGTACTGCTCATCTCTCATGGTATACTGGAATTATCCCGGATGGGAGCACGCCTGTCTCCGTTGTCACGCTCCGCGACTGATCGACAGTGGGTGCCATTATGCCAGCACAGTCTGACCATCACGATGTTCTGATCGTCGGCGCCGGTCTTTCCGGCATCTGCGCCGCATACTACCTGCAAACCCGCTGCCCGACGAGGAGATACGCGATCCTGGAAAGCCGTGACGCGATCGGCGGTACGTGGGACCTGTTCCGCTATCCGGGAGTCCGTTCAGACTCCGACATGCATACGCTGGGGTATAGTTTTCGCCCGTGGCGCGGACTGAAGTCGATGGCAGACGGTCCGTCGATCCTGCGGTATATCGAAGAGACGGCGCAAGAGTACGGCATCGACCGCCAGATTCGCTTCGGTTATCGCGTCCAGTGCGCAGCATGGTCATCGGTTGAGGCGCGCTGGACCGTTGATGCGGTTCGGGTGTCGGACGACGCACCGGCGCGCTTTACCTGCACCTTTCTCTTCATGTGCACAGGGTACTACGACTATGAACGCGGATACACTCCCGACTGGCCCGACATCGAGCGCTTTCGCGGGATCGTCGTTCATCCGCAGCAGTGGCCCGCCGATCTCGACTACGCCGGGAAGCGGATCATTACGATCGGCAGCGGCGCTACGGCAGTGACGCTGGCGCCGGCGCTTGCAAAACGCGCAGCGCATGTGACCATTCTGCAGCGTTCACCGACGTATGTGGCTGCGTTGCCCGCCGAAGACCCCGTCATGCGCCGATTCTACCGGAGGTTGCCCCCCAGGATTGCTTATCGCCTGTCGCGCTGGTGGTCGATCGGGGTGGGGATGTACTTCTACACCCTGGCACGCCGTATGCCCGATGCCACACGCCGCGCCATGCTCAAACAGGTTCGCGCGCATCTCGGACCTGATTTCGATGTCGAGACTCATTTCAATCCCCGCTACAATCCATGGGATCAGCGGCTCTGTGTTGCGCCGGACGGCGACCTCTTCCAGGCAATCAAAGCCGGCAGGGTGTCGATTGTCACCGATCGGATCGAGTCGTTTACCGCCACCGGCATCCGGCTCGCCTCCGGCGCCGAACTCGAGGCAGATATCATCGTCACTGCCACCGGGCTTGTGTTAAGACCGATGGGCGGTGCGCAGATCATCGTCGATGGCGTGCCGGTCGATTTCGGAAAAACGCTGACCTATCGCGGCGCAATGTTCAGCGACGTGCCCAACCTGGCGCTGGCATTCGGATACACCAATGCGTCGTGGACGCTCAAGTGCGAACTGATTGCGCAGTACGTCTGTCGCCTGCTGAATTATATGGAGAAACGCGGCTACGTCCAGTGCACGCCACGGCGCCCGAATGCGCCCTTGCCGGCGCAACCGGCAGTAACGCTGACCTCCGGCTACATCCAGCGCGCCCTCGACATCATTCCGCGCCAGGGGGAACGCGCTCCCTGGAAAGCGCATCAGAACTATCTCCGCGATGTGCTGAGCCTGCGACTCGGTCGCCTGAACGACGGATCGCTGGAATTTACCCGGGCAGGACTGCAACAGGCGCACGCAGCACGAGGAGCACAATAGTGCCACGGCGGATGCATCTGGCAAACCGGACGGCAGTCGTCACCGGTGCAGCGAGCGGTATTGGCAGAGCGCTTGCCATATCACTGGCGCGTCGTCGCTGCCACCTTGCACTGGCAGACATCGATGAAGAGGGCATGGCGCAGACGGCGGCAATGATTGCGTCGCACGGGGTGCGCATCAGCTGTCATTGCCTCGATGTTGCCGACGCAGAAGCTGTTGCTGCACTGCCGGACGTTGTGCGTCGCGCACACAACGGCGTCGATCTTCTGTTCAACAATGCCGGCGTGGCAGTATGGGGCGCCTTCGAGCAGGTCAGCGATGCTGACTTCGAGTGGCTGTTCGACATCAACTTCCACGGTCTCGTGCGCATGACGCGCGCATTTCTGCCGCTGCTGAAAGCGAGCGACGATGCGCGTCTGGTGAACATCTCGAGCGTGTTCGGGCTTGCGGCGCCGTCGGGTCAGGTGGCATACGTCGCCAGCAAATTCGCAGTGCGCGGGTTCTCCGAGGCGCTTCGACACGAACTCGAACATACATCCGTTGGCGTGACGGTCGTTTTTCCCGGCGGCGTGGCAACAGCCATTTCCGCGCGAGCGCGCCGACCGGCAGCAGTGTCTCGCGAGGAAATAGAACAGGGGCTGGCGCGCTCACGCCGATTGCTGACACTTCCTCCCGAAGTCGCCGGTGAAACGATCGTCAGAGGCGTCGAGCGACGCCAGGCGCGCGTGCTGGTCGGGCGTGACGCGCATATGATCGACCTGCTTGTGCGCCTGGCGCCGGTTTCGTACTGGAGCATCATGCGGCGCGTGATGGGGCGGTGAAAACGACGGGTTAGCAATTCTTAACACGCATCGCTTGCACTGCTGCTGTTCGCGTAGTACAATGGGTTAACAGTGTACAATGGCGTCAAGCCTCTCAATCATCATTCGTAGCCTGGAAAGGACGACAAACGTGGTTCAGACCGTTTGCGGCCCGCACGGTTACGGAGACTCGAATACCGCTGTTGTTGTTCGTTGATGACAAACGAAGCCCTCAGCCGCCTGACTCGGCGGCTGAGGGCTTTGTGCATCTTTGCAGCATCGTTGCTGCGCATCGACCATCGTCGTCCGCCCGTCATGCATGCGGGCAGTGATGCAGGAGGCCAGTATGAACCTGATTGTGAACAGCCGCAACGGCAAACTCTCGGATCGCCAGCGCCAGCACATCGAGCAAAAACTTTCGCGTCTCGACCGGTACCTCGATCGGATCGACAAAGTGACGGTCGAGCATATGGAAGAAATGCGACGCAGCGAGGGGAATGTCCATCGCGTACAGGTGACGGTTATTGGCGATCACGGCATTCTGGTGCGCGCCGAGCGACGCGCGCCGGAGTTGTATGCGGCGATTGATGAAGTGTACGATACGCTCCAGCGCCAGATCGAGCGTTACAAGGATAAGCACTGGCGACGCGGCAGGCTTCGCCGCCAGGGAGGGCAGATTATCGAGGCGCTCCCTGAACCGTCTGCTCCCGCTCCTGCCGAAAGCGGCGAGGAAGAGCAACGACCGCACATCGTCCGCATGAAAGAGTTCCAGGTCAAACCCATGTACAGTGATGAAGCGGTCGAACAGATGGAACTCCTGGGGCACAGTTTCTTCATTTTCCAGGACGCGGAGACCGGGAAACTGAATGTGCTCTATCGCCGACAGGACGGCAACTATGGTCTGATTGTCCCAGAGGTGACCGGTTAGCGCGCGAATAGCGTCCAGCGTTCCATGATGGCGTTCCACAGCCCCGCGTGTGCGGGGCTGTGGTGATCTATCATTGCAGATTTTAGATTGCTGCTGCGGCTTGCTCAATCCCGTTTGGTATTATAAACTCAAATCGCCAATCGAAAATGGTATGCCATGTTCACGCCGCCTGCCAGATCGCCGCTGCGCCATACCCGACGACCCAGGGCGCAGCGGGTTCGACATCGCCAGATGTTCCGTAGCGCAGCATGGTAACCCGATCGGTGCCAAGGACGCGGCAGGCCCACAAAACGGCAGCGATCGCGCCGCTGCCGCAGGCATATCCTGCCCTTTCCTGCTCCGCAGCGATGACGGCATCGGGGTCGAATGCCGCGACCCGGCGCAAAAGTTCGGCGTCGAGCCGGCGTGCAACCGGTTCTGGTTCATAATGCGAGAGATCCGAACTGGCAACCAGCAGCACATCACGTCCACGCACAGTTTCCGCCAGCGCCGCGCCAAGCGCCGCAGCCGTCACTGCCCGCTGATCCGCCAGCATCACCGGCAGGAGACGGAATGAGTCCAGGACGCATTGCAAAAACGGCAATTCGATTTCGACGGCATGCTCATCGTCGTAGCGCCGACGCGCCAGGCCAGACCCCAGCCGCGCCCGCAACGCCCGATCGAGCCGCGCTATGGCATCGACATCGACCTCAACGGCGCCAAGCGGCGTCTCATACGCCGCGTGCCCGGTGGTGATCAGCGGCGCTTCATCGCCACGGTGCCACGGCGATGCGATCACCACGATGTCCGGCGCGCCGCCGCGCACACAGGCAAATGCCCACGCTGCAACCGGACCGGAGTAGCGTAAGCCGGCATGCGGCGCCAGCACTCCCCACACCCTGCCCGGCAACACGGGAGGTGTCGCCTGTTCCAGATAGCGGTCGATCTCACGCCGCAAACGGGCCGGGTTCGCGGGATACCAGCTGCCCGCAATTGGTGATGGACGGGTATCCATATCTACTGGAATCGCTCCGCCAGCGACGCTTCGCGGTCGCGGTATGCCAGTGCGATCACCTGGTCGCCCGCCTGAATAACGGTTTCACCCGAAGGCAGGATGACATCGTCACCGCGCAGAATGGCCGTCAGCAAACAATCAGGCGGCAAACGCAACGAAGCGACGGTCTTCCCCACAGCGCTCGATTCGGATGAAACCGTGAACTCGATCAGCGATATGCGCCCTTCGCGCAGGCGGGTCAACTGAACAATCGCGCCAAGATTGATGTCCGCCTCGAGCCCGCGCCCAATCGTCTGCGCCGTATCGATCGGCAGATCGACCCCCATGCGACGGGTGAACAGCCAGGCGTTCTTCGGATTGTTGATCCGTGCAGCCACGCGATTGACGCGAAACTCGCGCTTGCACAGCACCGCAATCACCAGATTATCCTCGTCGTCGCCGGTGACCGCTGCGACAGCATCGGCGAACTCAGCGCCGGCTTCGCGCAGCACCGAGGGGTCACACCCATCCCCTTCGACCACGTGAATGTTCGGCAGAATGCGCATCAGCGAATACGCCACCTGCTCCTGCTTTTCCACCAGGGTGATCGCATGACGCCCCTCTGCGGTCAGGAACATCGCCAGATTACGCCCAATTTTGCCGCCGCCGACAATCAGTACATTCATGGCATTCCGACAGATCTACTGAATCATTGAGTCAAGCAGGCTGGTTGCGGTCGCCAGCACCGCAACGTGCACCACATCGCCATCTTCGAGCAGCACGCCGGGGGTTGGCAGAAAGGCGCGCCCACGCCGCACGATAACCACCGGCATGATCTCGCCCGGCACCGACAGATCGCGCACAAAGTGACCGACGAGCCGTCCGCTGATGGTTACTTCGGCGATCTCCACCTCTCCGCTGCCGAACTGGATCGACGAAACGGTTTCATCACCATGAAGGATGCGACGGATGGTGTGAACCGCCCAGCTGGTCGAACTGATCGTGCGAATGCCAAGTTCCCGGTAGATCGCTTCACGCTGCGGATCGTAGATGCGCGCGACAACATTCGGCACACGAAAGACATCCCGCGCAACCGTTGCGGTAATGTAATTCGAATTGTCACCATTCGTCACTGCTGCAAGCGCATCGGCGCGCTCGACGCCCGCCTCGCGCAGCGTGTCGCGGTCGAACCCGATGCCAAGCACCGTCTGACCGCGAAACTCGCGCCCCAGACGCTTGAACGCCTGCGGATTCTTATCGACAACCGCAACTGAATGCCCCTCGGCGGCCATCTGCTGCGCCAGCAGACATCCAACGCGACCGCATCCGACGACAATCAGGTGCATAGGCTTCCTCTACAATCCGAGCAGGGTCAGAATCAGCGCCTTCTGGACGTGCAACCGGTTCTCTGCCTGCTCAAATACGACAGACTGCAGACCGTCGATGACATCGGGCGTCACCTCTTCGCCGCGATGCGCCGGAAGACAGTGCATGAACAGCGCGCCAGGTCGGGCGTGCGCCATCAATGCCGCGTTGACCTGGTACGGCTGAAACACCGGTCGGCGCCGCGCCGCTTCGTGTTCCTGCCCCATCGACGCCCACACATCCGTGTACACCGCATCCGCTCCAGCAACTGCTTCAACCGGCGATGGCATCACCTGCACCGAGCCGCCATATTCCGCGGCGCGCTGCCCGGCAAGCGCCAGGATATCCGGGTCGGGGCGGTAATCGAGCGGACAACCGATACGGACGTTCACCCCCAGGGTCACCCCCAGGAGCATCAGTGAATGTGCGACATTGTTGCCATCGCCGACATACGCCAGGGTCAATCCCTCGAGCTGCCCATACTTTTCGCGCAATGTCAGCATATCCGCCAGCGCCTGACACGGATGCTCGCGGTCGGACAGCGCATTGATCACCGGCACGGTTGCGGAACGCGCCAGCGTCTCGACGGTTGCGTGACGGAAGACGCGCGCGGCGATCGCCTGCACCCAGCGGCTGAGGTTGCGCGCCACGTCGGGAACGCTCTCGCGCCCGCCCATATCGATGTCGTTTGCCGAAAGGTAACTGCCATGCCCGCCGAGCTGGGTCATACCGGCTTCGAAGGCGACGCGCGTGCGCAGCGATGGTTTCTCGAACACCAGCGCCAGTGTTTTGCCCTGAAGGGGAAGCGCCCCGTTTGCGTCACGCGGATGCCCGCCGTTGCGCCATTCCGCCTTCAACGCCTGCGCGCGATCCAGCAACGCTTCAGCGTCGGCGCGCGTCAGATCGGCTGCCGAAAGAAAGTGTCTGACCATATCCATCCCCGGTTATTCAGTATCAAAGACAGCATCAACACTGACAGCAAAACCCTCGATCAGCGCCGATGTCGCCTGCGCGCCGCGCCCGAATGCGCCCTGCTCGACATACGCATCATCTGCCAGCCGCAAGACCGTGATCGTTTCATCGACCGGGTTGACAATCCAGTATTCGGGGATGCGTCCTTCGGCGTAATCGGAGCGTTTTTCGACCAGATCGCGCTCGGATTTATCATGACTGACCACCTCCAGCACCAGATCGGCGCCGATCCAAAATCGATCCTGCCGGCGCTCATCGCGCGCCGAACGCAACAGCAGCAGATCAGGTTCACGATATTTTCCCGGCCGAATGCGAAGACGCAATGGCGCAATCAGCACTTTGCCGCCAGATAGTTCAACCGCAGCGAAGAACAGCCGGTACAGAACGAGGAGGATCGACTGATGACGGTCGGTTGGCATCGGCAAAACCTCGATGAAACCATCGGTCAATTCGATCAGAGCGCTCGTGTGATCGCTTAACCACAGATAATCCTCCTCGCTCCATCGTCCCTGACGCGGTGCGGCGCTGAGCAGCAGGGCATCGAGTTCTTCCTGGGAGGCGGCAATTGTCGGCTGACAGGAAACGGACATCATCAGGCGCTCTCGAATGTGGATTTCGATGCATATCTTTGTGTGATATGTGCATTGTACCACAGGGTCAGAGGCAGGAGCGAGGGGTTGATTTTCCCGTTTTTACTCTGCAATCTCTCACGCTCTCGCTTTGCGCCTTTCGCCTGATCTCTATCTTCGTGTACCATGCTGGCCAGACGCATGTCTGAGGGTGGATGGGGCTTGATTGCTTGATTAGGTGATTACGTGATTACGTGATTACGTGATTACCTGATTGCTTGATTGCTGACGCGTGGGTCCTGGGTCTTGGGGTCTGTCGCATGGTTTGTGGCGTTTGCTTTCGGGTTCCCGGGTTCTGTGTTTGAGTCCTGGCGCGCGGTGCCGGGGGCTGGGGACCTGGGTCCTGGGTCCTGGCGCATGGTTTGCGGCGCGCGATTTCTGGGTCTTGGGCTCCGTTTTTGCGTCCTGGCGCGCGGTGCCGGGGGCTGGGGACCTGGGTCCTGGGTCCTGGCGCGTGGTTCCTGGGGCCCGGCACAAGGTGTGCGGTTCCTGGGGTCTGGCGCGCGGCGTTTGGTTCCTGGTGCTTGGTTCCTGGTTCCTGGTTTCAGAAGGAGACAACAATGTGGGGCGGTCGTTTCGACGAAGGCATCGACGCACTGATGGCGCGGTTCAACAATTCATTTCCGTTCGATCGACGGATGTGGCGTGAAGATATTCGCGGAAGCATGGCATGGGCGCGCCAGCTGGCCGGGGCGGGCATTCTGTCGGCCGAAGAATGCCACACGCTGCTGGCAGGACTCGAGGCGGTGTACGCCGAGTTTGACGAAGGGCGCTTCGTGGCGCACACAACCGATGAGGACATTCACACCGCCGTTGAGCGGCGTCTGGGGGAGATCGTCGGTTCAGTCGCAGGCAAACTCCATACCGGGCGCAGCCGGAACGACCAGGTGGCGACCGACGTGCGCCTCTGGACGCTGGGTGCAATCGAGCGCATCAACGAAGGCATACGCGCGCTGCAGCAGGCATTGCTGACACAGGCGGAGTCTGCCGGTAACGCGCTCATGCCCGGCTACACCCATCTGCAACGCGCCCAACCGGTGCTGGTCGCACACTGGCTGCTGGCGCACTTCTGGCCCCTGCAGCGCGACCGCGAGCGCCTGGCGGACTGCGCAAAACGGACGGCAGTACTGCCGCTCGGCTCAGGCGCACTTGCCGGCACGCCACTGGCGATTGACCGCATGGCGCTGGTTGCCGGGCTGGGCATGGCGACGGTTTCACCCAACAGCATCGACGCCGTCAGCGACCGCGACTTTATTGCCGAATTTCTCTTCTGCGCGACGCTGATCGGCACACACCTCAGTCGCCTCGCGGAAGACATGATAATCTACAGCAGCGCCGAGTTCGGTTTCGTTGTGCTTGCCGATGCGTACAGCACCGGATCGAGTCTCATGCCGCAGAAGAAAAATCCCGACTCATTCGAGTTGCTGCGCGGCAAATCCGGACGGCTGACCGGTCATCTTGTGACGATGCTGACTGTGTTGAAAGGATTGCCTTCCGCCTACAACAAAGACCTCCAGGAAGACAAAGAACCGCTGTTCGACGCCGCCGACACCCTCGAACTGGCGCTGCCGGTTGCAGCAGGAGCGATAGCGACGGCGCAATTCCGTTACGACCGTATGCGTGCAGCGCTCGATGATGCCATGCTGGCCACCGACGTCGCCGACTACCTGGTAGCACGCGGCGTACCATTCCGCGAGGCGCATCGCGTCGTCGGCAAACTGGTGCGCGAGGCGGAACAACGCCAGGTCACGCTCTCAGCGCTGCCGCTCGATGTATTCCGTGCAGCGCATCCGTCCTTTAGCGACGATATTCTGCAGGTATTCGACGGTGATCATTCGGTAGCGCAGCGATGCGTTCCGGGGGCGACAGCGCCGGAAGCGGTTCAGGCCCAGTTCGTTCAGGCGCGGCAGCACATCTTGAGATGATAGCACTACCACGAGACATCGCGTGATGATCGCACCACAAAGGCACGAGGTCCACAAAGGCCACACGTATCGATCTCGCCTTTTTGCCTGCGCAGGCGCCGGTTCTCGATTTGGGGTTCAGGTGAAGCCCTCACGATCAAAGATCGGCGGCGGGATGGCTTTCGCAAGCGCCACGAGACGCCGCCCCGCCGACGCACAACCACCACGGGTACGATGCGTCTGAATACTCACTTTTGTCGTGCGCGCGACATCTCGTGGTAGTGATAGTCAGCCCGGGCGGATCGATAGCGCGAAAGAGGACAGCGCTCAGTCATATCATAAGAGCCTACCCGAAAAACCGCTCCTTCGATACGCGCTGCACGCTCCTCAGGATGTGGTTTTTTGGTATCTTGCGTTATTCGGATAGGCTCTAAGACGAACGTCGGAAGGTGACATTCGAGAACAAACAGGACAGGCAGAAACTGCGATTGGATCCATCAACACGCAACCTGCTCAGCCGCTGGCGTATCCTGCAACACAAGCGCGGGCAACCAGAACGTCGCTGTTGTACCCTGCCCAGGCATACTTTCAATAGTCAACTCGCCACCCATCAACCGGCAGTAATACTCACTGATCGCCAGTCCCAATCCAGCGCCGCGTTGCTCGCGCCCTATATGTTCTGGAGCAATTGCAAACGGTGTGCACAGCCGGTTCATCTGCTCTGACGTCATGCCCGATCCGGTATCCGATACCTGAAACTGGATGCGCGGATGGGACTCATCACCCGCGCGTGTGACCCGCACGGTTACAACGCCATCAACAGTAAACTTGGCAGCATTACTGACCAGATTGAGCAGAATCTGGCGCACCTTCGCCGGGTCGCCCCAGATCTGCTCCACTTCTTCGGCATGTTCTACCCGTAGCCGGTTCCGATGACGTTTGAGGGTCGGTTGAACCGTCGTGATCACGTCCTGCACCACCTCGGCGACATTGAACGACACCTCATGAAGCTCTGATCGACCGGTTTCAATCCGCACCATTTCCAGCACATTGCTCACCAGGTCAAAGAGGTGACCGGCAGCCATATGGATCGCCTCGATGTCCTGGCGCGTTTGAGAAAGAGGCTGGCGTTCGAGACCTGCTTCCAGCAACTGGCAATACCCGATGATTGCCGTGAGCGGCGTGCGGATTTCGTGACTCATATGCGCCAGGAATGCGCTCCTGGCGCGACTGCCCGCCTCCGCGGCGTCGCGCGCGTCGATCAGCGCCTGTTGCGCCGCCAGGAGCTGTTCATTATTTCGACGCAATTCCTCGCGCATCAGCCGGGCTTCGGTCACATCACGCCAGACGAACAGACGTCCGCGATAGACCCGTCTGGCGTCATAGATCGGCGAGATACGCACCTCAAACCAGCGCTGCACCCCATTGACCTCGAGCTCAATCTCTTCGGCGATGTCGGTAACGTCGCGATAGCGAGCAACAACGTCTGACCAGCGCGCGAGCGCCTCTCGCGCGTGCCTGCCGAGCACCTGTTCAGCCGGCAAACCGATGACGCACAGTGCAGCCTGATTCGCCTCGACGATCTGCCCTTGTTCATCAACCGCGATCATACCGTCGCTCATGCTCTGCAACACCATGTCCCGCGCAATCGGGCGAATCTCAAAGATGTGCAAACCGAACACGCTCCAGGCGATAGCAGTAAGTGATACGGTCAACGCAAACGGCGTCAGATCGAGTGGACCCCAGGGGCTCAAACCTGTAAGAAAGATGACATTGCCGACCCAGGGAGCGGTGACCGTTACGAGCAGGGCGCCGATCTGCCCACGAAACAGTCCCGGCGTTCGACGGATGAAATCGACTATCAGGCAGGTTCCGGCCAGCAGACAGAGATACGAATAGGCGGTATGCACCCAAAACCAGATGCCCCGCTTCGTGTTGAAGATCGTGAACGGACCATCCGTGATCAGAACGATCAACTGCCAGAATTGACGATGATACTCATTCGTCAGAATGACGATCATGGTGATGAGCGGTACGATGCCCAGCAGCCACACCCGGCGGCGATCGAGCCAGACCCAGGAACCAGTATACTCCGCTGCGAACCACAGCCAGGCAACCGGAGTGACAACAATGCCGACAAACTGGAGCCGAACCCACTGCAGCGCGACCGGAAGCATCTGACTGCTCAGTCCCATCGCATAACTCACTAACCAGACGAACACGGCACATGCAAGGAGGCTTAGCGGCAACGCACCTGGCGTTGCCCGTTTTTTCCACGCATAGCCGGCGATGGCGATAGAAATGATACTGAATGCGAGCGGGATGTCATTGTAGGGGGTAAGCGTGAGATTCATGCTATCGTCGCATTTCTTGCTGAGACGTGATACATAGATGTTCCGCCGTCGTCACACGCTATGTCCTCTTCGGTCGGCTCCGGGCTATGGCAACACGGCGCCAGATGTCAGAACACGAATGCGTTGTATCAGACGATCAAAATCGATCGGCTTAAGTTCATAGGCATCGCATCCAGAAGCAAGCCCTCTGATGCGATCTTCCGGCAATGCATACGCAGTCAGAGCAATGATCGGAATGTGGCGTGTCGCTTCATCACTTTTGAGCTGACGCGCGACATCCCAGCCATTCTGTTTTGGCAACCCCATATCGAGCAGAATGAGATCGGGCATCCCATCGCGGGCAAGATGGAGCGCCTCCAATCCATCGATCGCCAGCGTGATGGTGAAACCTTCCCAGCGCATGCGTCGCGCGATCATATCGCGATTCATCGCATCGTCTTCAGCAACGAGAATGTGCATAGTCCTGCTCCCTGGCAGTAGGTTCAACAGATTGCACGCATGAACGACATTTCGTATTCTTTCTTCTTGCAGTATCATACGTCAGCGACATTACCAATTCGCTGCTGGCATAATAACGCTCTGTTCATTTTGCAGTCCGTCTCACTATACGCTATCGTTATGACAGTGCATGAACCACTCATTCTCATTATCGGCGCAGCCGACACCGGGCGCGCGCCACTCGCCGCCGCACTGCTGCGTCATCTCCTGATGAGCCGCAGCAGCACGGCCCGAGTCGAGTCGGCAGGCGTGCTTGGGCACGACGACGACCCTGCCAGCCCGGACGCGCTGGCAGTTGCGGAGCATATGGCGCTCGATCTGAGCGCTCATCGCGCGCGCAGCCTGAACGACCAACTGGTTGAGGAAGCCGTCCTGCTGCTGGCTATCGACAGCGGAACCGCGCGCGTGGCGCGTCTGCGCTTTCCCCACGCATCAGCGCGCATTCATACACTCGGCGAACTTGCCGGACGCGACCGCGATATTCCCGACCCCTTCAAGATGCAGATCGGTCCATGGCTCGTCTATGCCCGGGAAATCGACCAGATGCTGCACCAGGCGCTTCCCAACATCATGGCATACCTTCCCGAACCATTGGCGCCTCTGCTGCAACCAGAGACGCGACCTTCGGTTGCAGCATCGGTCGTGGCGGAAGAACGGCGCGCTGCGGCTGAACGCACTGCCCAACTGCTCGACCTGATGACGCGCATCCCCGGTATTGTCGAATGGAATGCAGCACGTGAGCAGATAGACGTTGCCATCGCCGCTGCTCAACAACATCCTGCGGGTGCGACCGATCAGATCGTTGCATACTGTGCACTTCTGCGCGCTGCGCTTGCACTGACGCCTGCCATCCCAACCGCAGCGCATCTCACAGCGCTGCGCGATGCCATTGCCCGACTCGAACAACCGGTCGGAGCAGATGACATTGGGGCACTCTCAGCGCAGCTCGGCGGCTGGACCTCGCTGAGTTGAACAACCTTTCCTTCACATCCGTTACTCCTTGCGTTATAATGCCATCTAGTTCGTGAAACTCTTCCCAGAGATTCAGGTGATATGTTTCACCGTATCAGGAGGTTGGATCGCCCGACCCCTGTGATACAGCGAGAGCGAGAGTGTCTATGACCACGCAGTTCCGGATCTTCGGTCGTCACCCACCGTTCCTGCTGTACCTTCTGCACCTTCCGGCGTCTGCACCTTGGTGCGCGTCCTTCCGGCGCCGGTTTCGCACTGACGAGATCCAGGGTATATTTGTTGACCGTACTACATATCGCATGTTTTAGAAGGAAGGGATATGGCAGCAGCACTGACGCTCTACCGCACAACGATCGGCAAGAAAGCGGTGATGGCGATCACCGGCTTCATTGGCTATGGGTTCGTGATTCTGCACATGATCGGCAACCTGAAGATTTTCGAAGGCGCTGAAGGTTTCAACGAGTATGCACACTTCCTGCGCACCGTCGGCTACCCGATGATACCGGAACGCGGTTTGCTCTGGGTGCTCCGCGTTGTTCTGCTGGCATCGGTGATCATGCATGTGACTGCAGCCATCCAGCTGACACGGCTCGATTGGGCAAGTCGCCCTAGAGGGTACCGCGAGACGCGCCGGAAACAGGCCAGCTTCGCCTCGTTGACCCTGCGCTGGGGCGGGCTGGCGATTTTCCTGTTCATCATCTATCACCTGGCACACTTCACCTTCGGACTGGGGATTCCCAACTTCGGCGGGCATGAGACTGCATACCAGAATGTCGTCATCGGGTTCCAGAATCCGATCAATGTTGTCATTTATATTGCTGCCGTCGGCGCACTCGGCATGCACCTCTACCACGGCGTCTGGAGCATGTTCCAGACCCTGGGGCTCAATGGTCCGCGCATCGATGGTCTCTGGCGCGGTCTGGCGGTCATTTCGGGCATCCTGCTGTTCCTCGGTTTTTCGACCGTGCCGGTCGCCGTGATCACCGGGCTGGTGCGCTGATGTTCAGAAACAGGCGCTCTTGTGCACGAAAAGCACACTAGAAAAGAGAGAACCTATGACCACCACGGATACCAGGCCGATAACAACCCGGCCCGCGACGGAATATCTCGATCCAAAACTCAACTCGAAGATCCCGGAAGGACCTATCGAGCGCAAATGGGAGCGGCACAAGTTTGAAATGAAACTCGTCAGCCCGACCAATCGTCGGCGCTACACGATCATTGTGGTCGGTTCGGGGCTGGCGGGCGCCTCGGCAGCGGCAACCCTGGGGGAAGCCGGGTACAATGTGAAGTGCTACACCTACCACGACAGCCCGCGCCGCGCGCACAGCATCGCAGCGCAGGGCGGCATCAACGCTGCCAAGAATTATCGCAACGACGGCGATAGCGTTTTCCGTCTGTTCTATGATACAGTCAAGGGCGGCGACTTCCGCGCGCGTGAGGCGAATGTGTACCGTCTGGCGGAAGTCAGCATGGCGATCATCGATCAATGTGTCGCCCAGGGCGTGCCGTTCGCCCGCGAGTATTCCGGCTATCTGGATAACCGCTCGTTCGGCGGCGCGCAGGTGGCGCGCACCTTCTATGCCCGCGGGCAGACCGGGCAGCAACTGCTGCTTGGCGCTTACCAGGCGCTCAGCCGCCAGATCGGGCTTGGGCAGGTGAAGATGTTCTCGCGCACCGAGATGCTTGATCTTGTGGTGATCGACGGGCAGGCGCGCGGAATCGTGACGCGCGATATGGTCACCGGCAAGATCGAGTCGCACCTGGCCGATGCCGTCGTGCTGGCGACGGGCGGATACTCGAATGTCTTCTATCTCTCGACCAATGCCAAGGCGTGCAATACTACCGCAATCTGGCGCGCTCATCGGCGCGGCGCCTTCTTTGGCAATCCGTGCTTTACCCAGATTCACCCGACCTGTATTCCGGTCAGTGGCGACCATCAGAGCAAACTGACGCTGATGTCGGAGTCGCTGCGCAATGATGGGCGCGTTTGGGTGCCGAAGACGCCAGGTGATACGCGCCCGCCCAGCTCGATTCCCGAAGATGAACGCGATTACTACCTGGAGCGCCGCTATCCCAGTTATGGCAACCTGGCGCCGCGCGACATCGCATCGCGCGCTGCCAAGCAGGTGTGTGACGAAGGACGCGGCGTCGGTCCCGGCGGGCTTGGCGTCTATCTCGACTTCTCCGATGCAATCAAACGCCTCGGGAAAAAGGTGATCGAACAACGCTACGGCAATCTCTTCGAGATGTATGAGCGCATCACCGGCGAAGACCCATACGAGACGCCAATGCGCATTTACCCGGCCGTTCATTACACAATGGGGGGCCTGTGGGTCGATTACAACCTGATGAGCACCATCCCCGGGCTGTTCGTCATCGGTGAAGCGAATTTCTCGGACCACGGCGCCAACCGCCTGGGCGCGTCGGCGTTGATGCAGGGTCTGGCGGACGGCTATTTCATTCTGCCGTATACCATTGCTGATTACCTGGCATCGACCAGGCTGCCGAAGATCGACACGACCCACATCGCCTTCCGCGAAACCGAGGCGGAAGTCGCCGAGCGCATCAACCGCCTGCTCAACACAAAGGGCACGCGCACAGTCGATATGTTCCACCGCGAACTTGGCAAGATCATGTGGGACTACTGCGGCATGGGGCGGAACGAAGCCGGTTTGAAGCACGCGCTGGAAGTCATCCCGGAACTCCGCGAGCGCTTCTGGCGCGAGGTGAAAGTGCCCGGCGAAGGGAATGACATTAATCAGGAACTGGAAAAAGCCGGGCGCGTAGCCGACTTCATGGAGCTTGCCGAACTGATGTGCATCGATGCCCTCCATCGCGACGAGTCGTGCGGCGGGCACTTCCGCGAAGAGCACCAGACGGAAGATGGCGAAGCCAAACGTGACGATGAGAACTTCTCGTATGTGGCTGCCTGGGAGTTCACCGGTCTGGGAACGAAACCGGTGCTGCATAAGGAGCCGCTGATTTTCGAGTACGTCAAGCCGGCGATCCGCAGTTATAAGTAATCATCTGGCCAGTGTATCGAGGAACATCCGGGGCACGTCGTCGATAGTGCCAGGATCATGTCCTCGATTATCAGCGCCCTGGAGAGAGAGCACGCTTATGAACCTGACGCTCCATGTCTGGCGACAGAAGAACGCGCAGTCGGAAGGTCGCTTTGTGACCTACCAGGCGACGAATATTATCCCTGACATGTCGTTCCTGGAGATGCTCGATGTGGTCAACCAGGAACTCATCATGAAGGGTGAGGAGCCTATCGCCTTCGAGCACGATTGCCGCGAGGGCATCTGCGGCTCATGCGGCATCGTGATCAATGGGTATCCCCATGGCGGGCATCGCGGAACCACGGCCTGCCAGTTGCACATGCGCCACTTCAAAGACGGCGATACAATCACGATCGAGCCGTGGCGGGCGCGCGCCTTCCCGGTCATGAAAGACCTGATCGTGGATCGCTCGGCGTTCGACCGCATTATTCAGGCTGGCGGCTTCATTTCGGCGAATACCGGCGTGGCGCAGGATGCCAATGCTATTCTGGTGCCGAAACAGAACGCCGATGCCGCGATGGATGCAGCGGCATGCATCGGGTGCGGCGCGTGTGTTGCAGCCTGCCCGAACGCTTCGGCGATGCTCTTTACTGCCGCCAAAATCGCACATCTCGGTCTGTTGCCGCAGGGTCAACCCGAACGCTACACCCGCGTGGTGCGCATGGTCGAACAGATGGATAAAGAGGGCTTCGGCGGATGTACGAATATCGGCGAGTGCGCCGCCGCCTGCCCGAAAGTGATCCCGCTCGATGTGATTGCGCGAATGAACCGCGATCTGCTCGTGGCAAAGATCAAGGGGGTCAACTAGCCGGCTGGCGGTTGAAACCACGACTGACACCAGTTCTCTTTGAACCAGTCGCCGTAGTCGCAGTCCTTCGCCGTGATGAGCAGAGGCGCAGCAGTGCTGCGCCTCTCTCTGTTGTGTGAGGACAATACAGGGTTGACCGTTGGCCTGGGGGTGCGTATTCATTCACGCACCTGCTTACGCTGATGCCCTCCATCGATGCGAATGAGAGTTGCATGCACTCCACACGCGCCGGTCGGTTCTCGGTGTTCGGTGTGAGATGGCTGATGGGATCGGCGCCGCCGGGTGCGCGGGCGTCTCGCCCGCATCCGTCACACGCGGCACGCGGTCTGTGCACCTGCGCGCATGTGTCCGACGGGTGCTGGTCTTTGAGCCATTCAGCCGCTCTGCGCCTGATGCCGTCAGAGCAAGACGAACTACGTCCCTGGCGCGTCCGCGCGCTCCTGATAGAACCCTGTCAGGGCAGGGTGAACCGCGCTCCTGGATAGAACCCCGTCAGGTCACGATGCGCCGCGCCCCAACTGGACAAAGCCCACCATGCTCATAGCTGCTCTTCGATAGGGCGCATCCTCCTGTATCCGCCCGCCTGGGGAGATACAGGGGGAAGGTTCCCGCAAGCGTCGTGAGACATCGCCCTGCCGACGCAACAATACCATGTTCACGGTACGTGTGAACACTCACCGGTGATGACGCATTTTCGTTTATGATGTGCGTGGTATGACACGCATTGCGAACCATCGATGGAAATCGGACATTCCTGCCCGCCTGTATGCTGCGTGCGACACACTCGCCGATGGTCTCGGCGCGCTACCCGACGATCAACGACGCTCGATTGCCGCGCTGACGCTTGCACGGTTGATGTTCCTGTCGTTTCTCCGTGAGCGAGGCTGGCGCGACTCCCACGTCTTTCTGCACTGTCTGGAACAGGGGCTTTGTTCTGGCGATGCTCTCCTTGCGCATTTGCCAGCCAGCGTTGTCGGGCGCCGCCACAACATCTACCCGAACGCCGCTACACTGCGACAGGCGCTCATTCTGCTCAGAGAAACTTCCTGGCGCCTGGATGACAGCGCTGCTGACTGCCTGACGCCGGCCATGATCGGGCATGTGTTCGAGCGTTATGTCGAGCGAAAGCGTGGCGGCATTTACTACACCGGCGCTGATGTGACATCGTATATTGCAAGCCGCACGATCGTTCCGCACCTGATCGATGCGCTGTCGCCAGACGCTATCCATCTGGCGGCCGATCTCGTCCGGCGCGACCCGCTCCGCTACATTCCCGCCGCTCTTCGCCACGGCGCCGATCGTCAGCTGCCCGATTCTATTGCTGCGGGTGTATCAGACATTGCGCAGCGCTCCGGGTGGGATGCCGTTGCAGATGGCGATTATGCATTAACCGGCGAAACCTGGCGTGATGTGGCAGTCCGTCGCCAGCATCTGGAAGCATTGCTTTCCACGCTGCGCGCCAGACCTGTCGATCTGGCAGACCTGGTCACCTGCAATCTCGACCTAGTGCGTTTGATGCATGATCTGTGCGCTGTCTGGTCTCCGGCGCGGCTCGACGAACTGGACGCTGCGCTTGCGCGCCTGACCATCCTCGACCCAACCTGTGGTTCGGGGGCATTCCTCTGCGCCGCGTTCGACGTGCTGTCCGATCTGACGCATATCGTTGCTGCGCGCGACAGGTCTGAGCAGCAGGACATCCTTCCCATCGCCAGGCGCCTGCGCGCCATCGTCGAGCACAATCTCTACGGCGTGGATGTCATGCCCGAGGCGGTGGAAATCTGCCGCATGCGCCTCTGGTTGCGCCTCGCTGCACTCGTTGGGAATCAGGACGACCTGCGCAATCTGCGGTTCAATATTCACGCCGGTGACGCACTGACGGGAACAGTCGAGCCGCTCGACGTCGCGATAGCAGACGACAGGTCGAGCCAGCAGCAGCCGTTGCACTGGTATGCGACTTTTCCAGAGGTTATGGCAGCAGGCGGGTTCGACGTTGTGATCGGCAATCCACCATATGTGGTTCGCAGCGGTCTCAAAGACGATCCAGTGTTGTGCAGTTATCAGACGGCGCCGACCGGCAATCTGTACGCGCTGGTGATTGAACGCGCGCTGGAACTGCTCCGTCAGGGTGGATGGCTGGGGATGATTGTCCCGATTGCTTCGATCGCAACGACCAGCATGACGCCGTTACAACGTCTCTACGCACCGCTACGCCAGTGGCACAGCCACTACGCGGTTCGTCCAGGGAAACTCTTCCCCGATGTCGATATGAACCTGACCATCACCCTGGTACACAACAACCCCGCAGTTGCCGAACGGTACACCAGCGGTTACCGACGTTTTCGCGCCTGTGAGCGCACACACCTGTTCGACACGCTCAGATACACGCGCCTGCCCGCGATGGACGGTATCGATGGTCTGCTGCCCAAACTCGGTTCCGATCTCGAAGTTCGGCTCTTGCAGCGCATGCGCTCGCACGGTCGTCGCCTGCGGGACTACACGGCGCCAGAGGGACACATCATCTACTACCATTCAGGGGGACGCTACTGGCGCAAAGCATTGCCGGAGAAATTGTCGTCACACTACAAACCGCTGCCGGTCGTGGCGGAAGTTGCACCAATCGTGCTGGCGCTGCTCAACAGCCAGGTCTTCTACTGGTACTGGATTGCGTTTTCGAACTGCATGGACGTTGTGACGCGCGACGTGCTGGAGTTTCCGGTTTTCGCACTGGAAGCCGCCGACCCCGCGCCATTCGCCGGCGCTGTGGAGCGACTGTTCGGGCTCTACCGCGAGGCAGCCACGACGCGCGCGCGCCGCGGCAGGCGCATCCAGACGAGCGAAACAAACATCGACGCGGCGCGCGCGCACGCCGTCATCGATGAGATTGATCGCCTGCTGGCGCAGTACTACGGCTTCGATGCCGATGAAATCGATTTTGTGCTGAGTTACGACCTGAAGTATCGCCTGGGATTGGCGCGCCGTATTCAAAACCGATCATTACCCAGGTGACGCAGCGCACCGCGCGTGTCAACAACCCGCCGGGCGCGTTGCGCCACCCGGCGCCAGTCATACGCCGAGTGATCGGTAACAATAATGACGCAATCCGCCGCCTCAATCGCTGCCTCGAGGTCTGGCTCACTATGCAGTGATAGATGTTCGACCTGCGCCTCAGGCACCAGCGGATCGTGGTACGTCACCAGCGCGCCCTTCTCGTGCAACAGATGGATGATGTCGAGGGCCGGCGACTCACGCACATCATCGACATCACGTTTGTAGGCAACTCCCAGCACCAGCACACAACTGCCCTTGACCGCTCTACCGGCGTCGTTCAGGGTATCCTGCACCTTCTGCACCCAGTAGCGCGGCATATCGGTGTTCACCTCACTCGCCAGGTCGATAAACCGCGCCGTGTAGTTGAGCGTCTTCAGTTTCCACGAAAGGTAGAGCGGATCGATCGGAATGCAGTGCCCACCCAGACCTGGACCGGGGGTGAATTTCATGAAGCCGAACGGCTTGGTCGCCGCTGCATCAATCACTTCCCACACGTCCAGACCGAGTTTGTCGCACATAAGCAACACTTCATTGACCAGCCCGATATTGACGGCGCGAAACGTGTTTTCGAGCAGTTTGACCATCTCTGCCACTTCAGGACTGCTCACCGGCACGACTCGCTCAATCGCTGTTTCGTACAGTGCACGCGCCGTCTCGAGACAGGCTGGCGTCACACCACCCATCACCTTCGGCGTATTGCGCGTCGTCCAGTCGGTGCGGCCAGGATCGACCCGTTCAGGAGAGAATGCCAGAAAATAGTCAATGCCGACCTTCAGACCGCTCGACTCAAGGCGCGGCAGAATGACCTCACGAGTCGTGCCGGGGTAGGTGGTGCTTTCCAGCACGATCAATTGTCCCGGACGAAGACGCTGTGCAATCTGCTCGGTCACTGCAACAATCGCAGAGATATCGGGGTCGCGGGTTTTGCGCAGCGGGGTCGGCACACAGATGCTGATGGCATCGAGTTCTGCGAGAACATCGAAATCGGTCGTGGCATCGAGCAAATCCTGAGCGCGAAGGTGCGCCACCACATCAGTCGGCACATCGTCGATATAACTGCGCCCGGCGTTGATGGCAGCGACCCGTTCAGCGCTGGCATCGACTCCGGTCACGCGCAACCCGACGGCGCCAAACACGGCAGCCAGCGGCAACCCCACATACCCGATCCCGACGATACCGACGCGCGCAGAACGATCGGCAATGCGTCGCAGCAACCGTTCTCTGGACGATAGTGCATGATTCATAGGTGCGTTTCCTTGTTACGGAACCAGGCAACAGTACGCCCCAGACCTTCGGCAAGCGAGACACGCGGAACGTACCCAAGCGTCTCACGAATTGCGTCGATGCTGGCCTGCGAATGCCGCACATCGCCGGCGCGCGGCGGCTGGTGATCCGGTGCAAGCGCGCTGCCCAGCAACCGGTTGATCTGCTCTGCCAGTTCGAGCAGCGAGGTGCGCTCACCTGCGCCGACATTGAACACCGCCGAGCAATCGGCAGGCGCATCTGCCGCTGCCAGATTGGCATCCACCACATTCTCGATGTAAGTAAAATCGCGCGACTGCAGACCATCACCATAGATGATCGGCGGAAGACCGCGCACCATCCGGTCGATAAAGCGTGGAATAACTGCAGCATATTCCGAATGCGGGTCCTGCCGCGGGCCGAACACATTGAAGTAGCGCAGCGCAATTGCGGGAAGACCGTAGACGACACTGAACGCCATACAGTACTGCTCACCCGCCAGTTTCGAGACTGCATAGGGTGAGAGCGGATGCGGCGCCTGGGTTTCGATCTTCGGCAGCGTTGGCGTATCGCCGTAGACCGATGATGATGAGGCGAAAACGACCCGACGCACATTCGCATCACGCGCTGCCGTCAGGACGTGTAATGTACCGGTGACATTCACTGCATTTGTGGTGATTGGATCATCAATCGAACGCTGCACCGATGCCAGCGCCGCCTGATGAAAAACGATCTCGACGCCGCGAACACTGCGACGGACGGCGTCTTCATCGCGCAGATCACCAGCGATGATCTCCACATCATCACGAACGTGCGCCAGGTTTTCACGGCGTCCGGTGGACAGATTGTCGAAGACCCGCACCCGGTCGCCACGGCGCAGCAGCGCCTCGACCAGATGTGAGCCAATAAATCCTGCCCCGCCGGTGACCAGAACGTGAGCCATAGGCAATCCTCTGTTGGTATCAGGGAACGAAACGGTACTCCAGCCGTGGCGCATGGGGTTGCACCAGGGAGCGCAATCCCAGTGGATCGGCAGGTTGCAGATTTTGCTCCAGATTCGCCTGGAGCAATTCACGGAACGTGTTGAATGAACGATACCGCACAATCAGCGCATCGCTCAACCCTGCCAGTTCCCTGGCGCCTTCGATAGCGTCCTCGAGATTACCCAGTTCATCGATCAACCCGAGCGCCTTCGCCTGACGACCGGTGTAAATGCGTCCATCAGCCAGCCGCACCACCTCGGCGCGTTCCATCCCGCGTCCTTCGACGATCACATCGACAAATCCATCGTATGCTTCCTGGACAAGCGCAGTCCAGATGGCATCCTCTTCCGGTTTGGGAGGTCGCAGTGGTGAGCCGATATCCTTGAAGTCGCCGCTTTTGTACACATATTCACGCAGACCGAGCCGCTCGAAGGCTTCATCGTAATTCAGGAGCGATACAATCACGCCGAGGCTGCCGGTCAGCGTATCAGGATTGGCGTAGATCCGTTCACCAGCCATCGCAATGTAGTACCCGCCGCTGGCCGCAATCGACCCCATTGAGATGACCAGAGGCTTGTTCTTGTCACGCAGTTTTTTGAGTTCGACATACAACTCGTTGCTGGCGACGACACTGCCGCCGGGGCTATCAACCCGCAGCACGACCGCTTTTACCCGTGAGTCGCTGGCGGCAGTGCGGATCTGCGACAGCAGCTGTTCGTGGCTCAACCCTGCGCTGAACAGACCGTCCCCTGCACCGGCGCCGATCACGCCGCTCACCGTTATGACCACAATCCGATCGTTTCCACGACCGGAGATCACCTCTTCCTGCCATCGGCTGCCGGGAACCGTTGCCGTCGAACTGCCGCTGCCGCCGGCTGCCAGGAGCAGCGCCATGGCGCCAAGCGGCAACAGCGCACATGCCAGGACGATGCCTGTAATGATTGATATGACAATGATCCACGTCCTGCTCTTTTGCGGCGCTGGCTGCGCCGGAGGAGCAGGTGACGGGTTGAGGGTTTCGCTGTTCATCTATCCTCTCTCTTTCCAACACAATTCCAAACAATTGCACGACTCTGCATCTGAACACGCACCCGGGTATGATACCACATCGACACTTTGCATGGACGCGCGGATGCGTATTGTTCAGGCGTATCGTGAACATGGCGTTTTTGCGTCGGCGGAGCGACGTCGCGTGGCGCTTGCGCAAGCCATCCCGCCGCCGATGTCTGATCGCAGGGTCTTTCCCCGAACCCCAGAAGTGAACAGGAATGCCATGTTTGCGCCTATCCGCAAAACCGTCCCTTCGATACGCGCTGCTCAGAATACGGTTTTGCGGTATCCTGCGTTATTCGGATAGGCTCTGCGACTGGACATTGTCGTGTACGGCGTCCTGGTGTGCTTTGACGCAACGCTGCACACAGCATGTTCACGTGCAACTGGTCTTACGCATGAAAGATGCGTCGCACCAGACGAGAAAGAGACATGACTACAGTTGTTACAGTGAAGATGAGTTATCTGCGAATTGCTGGCAGATAGACGCGGTATACCTGAGCCAGCACACGCAATGTCACCGGCGGCAACGGCGAATTGCTGACCCGCACCTCCAGATCGCCGGCGCTCGCCACATCAGCAGCGGTCAACGTTGTGCGCAGTTCCGTGGCGCTCACGAACGTCGTCGGACGTTCGACCCCGGCGATAACGATCTTGCTGCTCGCATCGAAACCGGCGCCGGAGACGACCAGCACCGTCCCCGCCTCGCCGACGCCAGCGAACGGAGGCAGCAGCGACAGCGCAAGAACCAGTTCATATGCCCCGACATCGCACGCGCCACCCTGCGGACGGGCAATACCGCGCTGATCGGTCGCCGGGCACGACGCAGCCACGGCGCGATTGAACGCCGGGCTCGATGCGCTGATCGCCATGGTTGGCGTGGGACCGCCATTATCCGCCAGTGATGCGAGTTGCGGGTCCTCGAACAGGATCGCAGAGGCGGGTGAGGTGATCAGGTTGTTGATATCGTTGCTGAAATCGGGCGCTTTGGTGCGCGGGAACTGAATATTCCCGCCGCCGTTGAGGAGTGAACGGTTGGTGTGGTACCCCTGAAACTCGGTGGTGACCGGATTCGTATGGGTCGGATCGAGCCGGTTGTCGTAGAAGATCGAACCGGTCAGGGTCACAGACGGCGCAGAGCCGGCGAAGATCGCGCCACCCTGGAATGTAGCAAAGTTGCGGGCAAAGGTCGAGTGGACGATATCGATCGTTCCCTGGCTGATAATCAACCCGCCTCCCTGACCGATGATATTGGTTCCGGCTGTTGCTGCGCGGTTATCGAAAAAGGTCGAGTTCACAATTCGTCCGCGACCGTTGACCAGTATCCAGGCGCCGCCCCCCTGACGCGGGGCATAGTTGCCGTTGAAAGTCGACGCACGAATCTCGATGTTATCCTCGTTCGAGCCGCCGGCATGATCATCCTCGATATGGTAGATGGCCCCACCGTGTCCTTCGGCAGGCGGGAAGTCGAGCACCCGATTGTTGCTGAATGTTGAGCGCGCGTATGTAGCTTTTGTGTTGAGGTTATCGGAGATCGTCACCTTGATCGCGCCGCCGCCGCGCCGCGCGGTATTCCCGTCGAAGACGCTGCCACAGATATCGACAGTATTGCTGGTGATCGGGTTGAAACTGTTACTGACGCCATCGAGGTAAAGGGCGCCGCCATGCCCGCGCACGACGCCGCCGGTGGTTGCATCGGCGGCACGGTTGTTGCTGAAGCGCGAGTTGTAGACCTGTAAGCCGGTGGCAATACCACCGAACGCGCCGCCGCTCCCGGCTTCATTATTGATGAAAACCGAGCCAGCGATCACGGTCTCATAGATATTGCCGGCGTAGATCGCGCCACCCTGATTGTCTTCGTCGGTGATGCTGGTTGTACGATTGTTCTCGAACACCGAATTGATGATGTGCAGGCGCGTTCCCGGACTCGTCACCCAGATCGCCCCGCCGCGCGCTTTGTCGTCCTGGTTCTTCGTTTTTGCCGGCGCACGCCCATTGATGAGACGGATGTTCTGAAGAACCAGATCGTTGCCGGAGGTCTTATCGATGTGAGAGCCGGGGGTGAACGGCTTTTCGATAATGCGGGTGACACCGCCGCCATCGAGGGTGATCAATCCTTTACCGTCCAGCACGATATCACGGGTTGCCGAGGTGACCAGCGGCGATGTGATCGGAATCGTAACCGGATTCGGACCGCAATCGAAGGTGATATGCCCGCCTGTCGCGAGCGCTGACTGAAGCGCCGCCTGCGTACAACTGGTAATCACCGTCGGGTTGACCAGGGTCACCGGCGCAACGGGCGGGGTACAGGCAGCGGGAGGAGCGCCGGGGGCGCCGGCAGGCTCTGACGCCGTTCCAGATGCTGACGGAACTTCAAGAGCGCTGCAGATGATGATCAGAGCGCATACCAGGGCAGGCAGACGACGCCAGACGCCGGGCAGTTCGTTATTCTTCATGGGATTGCCTGTAATAAAAAGTGTAGCGTATCAATACCTTGCCAGCATATACTTTTTTTTGACCCTGCACAATAGTACATGATCCCTACCCGCAGGGGATGACTGCACCCAGGAGTGTACGACACGCTATCAAACACAGCGACCGAGAAAATGTGCGCATAACTATGCACATTCATGACTGTCAGTATTTTTGGAGATGGCGTATCATGGACAGCCATGCAAAGATATTCGAAGCAGTGTGTGCGATGGCGCCTTTGTACGTTTCTCTTTCTGATCGCGCTATGCCTGACCGCATGCGCTGCACCTGCCGCTTCAGCGCCGGCAGCGCCGGTGCGTGTTCAGGAAGCCTATTTCTACAAACCGCCCCTCGATGGAACGACAGCAGAAACGCTGGCGAACCGCGCCGACCTGATCATCCTGACCCGCACCGATGAGCCGTTTCGCGATGCAGTGCGCGCAGCAGGTTACTCTGGCATTATTCTCCAGTATATGCTGGCTGCCGAGGTGAGCGGACCGGTTGACGCCGTGCGTGCTGGCGACCCGTGCAATCCCGATCACCGTCCATGGCGCAATCAGGCCGCCTTCCGCGTCGGTGAGTTCTGCACGCTCATCCACCCCAACGACGACTGGTTCCTCCACAACAGCAACGGGGAGCGCCTCTACACCAAATGGCCCGGACACGCCGGATATTTCTACCATATGAATCCGGCAAGCCCGGGGTGGCGCGCGTTTCTGATCGCGCGACTCCGTCAGACGCTCGAAGGTGACGACCAGGAACCTGCGCTTGGATACGATGGCGTCTTCCTGGATAATGTCGCGCTGACGCTGTGGAAACTGCGCCGACAGGTGAACAACAGTGACGGTGAGGTACGCGAATTCGCCTCTGACGAGGCATACCGGGCAGCGTGGGTCACGTTGCTGACCGAGATCTCGGAAGCGTTGCGCCCCCGCTGGCCCATCTGGGCGAATCTGATCGCCGACTCTACGCCCAGTCGCGGATGGGATGCGTATCTGCCCTACCTGGACGGTGTTATGGTCGAGGCATTTGCCACCGGCTGGAATAACCGTGTCTCACCCGATGCCTGGGAACGCGGACTGGTGCAGGCTGAAGAAGCGCTCCGCCAGGAGAAGGGGTATCTGGCGGTCGTTCAGGCGCAGGACCGGTCGCTGCTGCCGTTTGCGCTGGCATCATACCTCCTGATCGCCGATGGGCGTCATGCCTTCTTTCGCTATGCCGAACGAGGAGACTACGCGACCTTTCCGCATGATCCGCTGCTCGATACTTCGCTGGGCATACCGAAAGGACCGCGCTACCGGCAGGATGATGGAACCTGGCGACGCGATTTCGAGTATGGTTCTGTGATCGCCGATCCGGTCACCCGGACTGGACAGATTGTTGTCGCGGGAAAAGCACGGACTGAGTAACGAAATGACGGCTGGTTTCTTCTCTATACACTCTCGATAGCGGCGGATACGCCAAGTGTAGCGAGCATCTGCCGGATTTCTTCAACATAAAGGACATTCATAACAAGCACGAGATCGGGTCGATAGGAACGCAGAAATGACGGATCGACCACCTTCTGTCCGCTTCCCGCGACATACTTCCCCTGTTTACGGGGGTTAATGTCGATCACATAGTCAATCGAGTTCTGATCGCGGAAGACGTTGAGGAAGGTGACCCCTTTCGACCCCGCTCCCCAGACGACTGTGCGTTTGCCCTGTTGAGTCAGATCGGCAAGCCGTGCGCGCCAGTGCATGACTTTCGCGTGGTAATTATCGCCAAACGCTGTAACATCACGCATCATACGCGCAAAATCGAGCCGCGTCGATGCTGATGACGGTGAACGACTCTGAACCGGTCGCGCTTCGATTGCAAGAAACTGCCCGCCGAATGCTTCGCGCACATCGAGCGTCTCGAAACCCGATGTCTCGAAGAGATGCACGAGCGATGCCGGGGTAAAATATGAACAATGCTCGTAGATAATATCCCAGATGCCCAGATCGCGCAGCGTCCAGAGCGCATTCGGCACCTCGAAGTAGACGACTGGCTGCCGATGATCACCGATAACCCTGCGTAAGTCTGCAATGAAGGCGCGTGGATTCTCGATATGTTCGAGGACGTGACGGCACACGATCAGATCGGCAGGCTCGTGAGCATATCTCTCGCCAAAGAAATCGACCACAAATCGCACGGCTGGATCGAGTGTATCGTGTACTAAATCAGGAATGAAACTCTTGTCGAACCCTACCCCGCGATTATTGCCGGCACGACAAATCTGACGCAGGAAGTCACCTTTACCACAGCCAATCTCGATAATATCCTTACCACGAATATTGTAGCGTTCGATCAGGTGTTCCGCCAGGTTGTTCGCGAAGCGCTGGAAACGCTCAGAAAAATGCAGTGAGTTTTCATACTCCTGTGAATAGTCCATCCTCGAAGAATCGAAGGCATAGTTGTAGATATGGCTGCAATTCGGGCAATAGCCGAGTGTAATATCGCCGCATGGCGCACTCAGCGCCGCCTCGCGCGTTTCCCAGAGAACATTGCAATAGATCGGCGCCTGCCTTACCACCATGAACTGGTACAGATCGGACGATGCGCAAATCGGGCAGCAACGTGTATCCGTCGTCTGCTGCTGATGAGATTGAAGCGTGGTTGTGTCGATCACGGACTTACCTCATCCATTTCTAGAGATGCCAGACAGTCAGGCGTGCTGCCTGCACATGCTGTACGCATTATCTCAACCAGTGCATGCGCGTGATGCACAGGATTGAACCGCTGTTCAATGTCGTGGTATGCATTCTCAATCATGCGCTCGATGTCCGGCGCATTTCTGGGGTCGAGCGCCCAGCGCAATGCTTCAACATAACTGTCAGGCGTTCCACGCACCACCAGACCATTTTCGCCGTGGCGAACGTAGCTGCGCACACCCAGTGCATCATTCACGACCACCAGTTTTTTGAGCGCCATCGCATTCAAATAGGTCTGTTGACCGGAAGCGCGGTATGTTCCCATGCAGAGCGGCGCCACCACCACTCTGGCGCCGCGCAGGAGTCGCACATATTCATCAGTGGGAACCTGCCCCGCCTGCACGTTCGGCGGGAGACTGGGATGCCCCTTCAGTTTGCGCGTTGCAAAGACAAAACGCTGCTCAGGCATCATGCGTGCAGCTTCGACCAGCGGTTCGTAATCACGAAATGAATTCCCGCCAGCAAAAATGTAGGCGCCAGGCTTGACATATCCCTGCATTTCCTCTTCGGTAAGCGAATACATATAGGGCACGAAGCATACCTTGACTGCATCAATACCCCAGGTCATCGGGAAGAGGCGGCATTCGTCTTCCGACAGCAGCGCATAGCAACTGATGGCCCGGTCAGCAAACCGCACAATAATGCGATCAATGACAGAACGCCATCCGGTGTTGGGTTCCCAGGCTTCACCACAAAAGACAATCGTCGGTCGCCAGCGACGCGGCAGAAAACTCAAGAGAAAGACCGCCAGAATTTCAGGTTTGAATCGACCACGCCCGGTGAACAACAGCAATCCCCTGTACTTTGTTGCTGCACGCAGCACACTCCAGAGCAGCGCAATTTCGCCGCGCAGATCATAACCGGTCGCATACGTCCAGGGAGGCATGTCCACTTTCTCGAATACCGCTGCGAATGCCGGAATGCCCATCAAGTAGTCCAGGGTCGTCCCCCACTTGACCGGCTGTTTATTTCGCAACACACGAATGCCTCACGGTTGAATAATGATCGGCAGCCAGAGACGGTGCAACACTGTACCTGCAAATGGTGTTGGCGTTGCTGCGTCGCCTGGTGTTGCCGTTGCGCCAGGGATCACAGTAGGGCTCGGCGTCGCTGTCGCGCCCGGTGTCGTTGTCGGAGTGGATGTTGCCGAAGGACTCGGCGTCGCCGTCGCGCCCGGCGTCATTGTCGGAGTGGATGTTGCCGAGGGACTCGGCGTCGCCGTCGCGCCTCCGGAACCACCAACAGGGTGTATGGTAACGTTGCCAAAACTGGCATCGACGTGATGCGCCACCAGCAGCACCGACCCCGCTGCCAGCGGCTGCGCACTCCCCGGCGCCTCCCCTTCCACCGTCCATTCCGCCGGCTCCGCGCTCCCCGCCTCCCACACCTTCAGCCGGTAGTGCGCGCCTCCCTCCACCCGCATCTTGAACAGGTACGTCTGCCCGACCGCCAGCCGCAGCCCGCTCCTGTCCCGCGCAAACACCGTCGCCGCCCCCGTGTCCAGGTGCAGGTGAAACACCCGTTGCGTCGATGTGCTGTCCGGGTAGCGCTCCAGCCGGTACCACCCCAGCGCCCCCAGCGGGTAGTACACCCAGCGCGGCTGCGTCGCCAAATCCCCCGCCGCGTCCCAGTGCCCCTGCCATCGCACCAGCAGCCCCACCCCCGGTCCCCCGCTGTTCGGGCGCAGCCCCCGGTACATATCAATCTCGTGGATTGTGATCGGCGCCGTCACCTCGTAGTCCGTCCACGTCACATCCCCGATTGCCAGCAGCCGGTCGTACCCCGTCCGCACCGGACGCACGCTCCCCTCCTCCAGCCCCCACAACCCGTCCACCGCCTGCGCCGCGTCCTCCACCCGCTCCGCCGTCTCCCACCGCGCCGTGTACGGCAACGACCACCGCCGCCCCCCCTCATACGTCACCGTCACCGTCTGCACGCTCGTGTTCCCCAGCCGATCCACCGCCGTGATTTCCAGCGTGTTCACCCCCTCCTGCAACTCCTCCCACCCCAGCTCGATGTTGAACTCCCCCTCGTTGTACACCCGCCGCCAGTTCAACCACGGGTTCCCATACGCCCCCGGTCCCATCATCAGCGACCGCGCCGCTCCCCCGTTCAGCCGGTAGCGCAGCGGCCACGCCCCCGTGCCGAACGTCTCGATGTCCAGCTCGAACCCGTCGGCGTCGCTTACCTCCCCCAGCACGTTCACCCAGCGCTGCGGCACCCCCAGCGCGCCGACCGTCTGCTGCGCGCCGCCCCACACATCAATCACCGGCGCGCTCCCCGCCGCCGCCGGGCGCACCCGCACCACCCCGCTGCACGTCGCCGTCCGTCCGCCGTCGTCCGTCACTGTCAGTCGGTACCAGTAGGTCGTCGCGCGCTGCAGCCCGCTCACCTCCAGCCGGTGCGTCTGCCCCCGCGCCCCCGTCACCCTCCCGCCTGCCGCACTGCGCGACCCGTACCGCATCTCCGCCGTCGTCGGCGCGTCGCTGAACCCCGTCACCACCAGCGTCGTCCCGTTCAGCGTCGCCGGCGGGCACGCCAGCAGCGGCGCGGGCCCGTCCCCGTGCGCCACCGGGTCATCCGCCAGCGGCGCCTCCGCCACGTGGAAGTAGTCCACCGCCGCCGTGAACGGCTGCGCATACCGTCCGCTTTGCTCCGCGTTCCCCGCGAACACCCCTACGCTGCTCACGCTCATCCCGACCCCCGTCCGCGTGTGGAACGTCGTCCAGGTCTCACCATCGAACGAGTAGCGAAACGTCCAGCTCGTCCCGCTGCGCGTCAGTCGCAGCCACGTCGGGTGCCCCGGGTTCGCCAGCGTGCTGAATGCGAACGTCGTCGCGCTGCCGCCGTTCACCCGTCCGGCGAACAGCCGCACCTGCTCCACCCCCGCCGCCGTGCGCGCGCTCGAAATGTCGAACCGCACATAGTCGGCGTCGCTCGCCTGCGCTATTAGTCCCTGCAGCGCGATATGCCCGCTCACCCGCGAGTTGAACTTCGCAATCACATCGAAGTTCACGTCGGCGGTCGGCTGCAGCAGCCGCACCGCCGCGTTGCCGCTCGTCCACGGCTCGTGCGGCGGTCCGTCGGGCACGATCAGGCGCATATCCGTCCCGGTCAGCGCATACGCCGCATCGCCGCGCGGGTTGACGAATATCCACGGACCGAGCCCGCCGGTGCGATTGAAATCATCGGAGACCAGCGCGCCGGAAGCCGGGGTGACGAGCGCCGCCGGCGCGCCGGGGTCTGCGGGCGCCGGCGTGGCAGGCGCCGCCGCCGTGGTGAATGGAGCGGGCGGCGTGAAGGCGTTCGCGCCGTCGGCGCGGTAGGCGGTGATCCAGAAGCGATAGGCGGTGGCGGGGGCGAGGTCGGGCAGCGTCGCCGTGTGGGAAAGACCGTCGCCGCTGGACGGGACGCTCTCGCTCCAGGCGCCGTCGGCGGGACCGTAGAAGACCGCGCCGCCGGCGGGGAGGCTGGTCGTCCAGTGCAGCGTGGCGCTGTGCGCGCCGACGGTCAGGCGCACATTGCTGATGGTCAGCGACGACGGGGTGGGCGTGACCGGCGCAGCGGCGAACGTCCCGCCGGTGAGGATGACCGTCAGCACAAGCACGGGTATCACCACATACCGCATCGGTTACACTCCACACGTGAACGAATACGAAAGCGAATAAAAAGCAATTGTGTCGTCACGACGCGCCATACGACCAGCATCAGACGCGAAGAGTAAGTGTCGTCCCGGCATGACTGAATCGTTCCACCGTCAACACATCCGCCGTCACACCCAGCGTTGCAAGTTCACGCTGGATTTCATCGGCATAGATCGGGTTCATGACGATCACCACATCGGGCTGGTACTCACACAGGAACGACGGTGCGACGATCTGTTGCCCGGTTCCAGCCATATATGTGCCATGTTTGTTCGGATTGATATCCACTGTGTAGACAATCTCCCGCTCGATGCCAAGCGTTGTCAGAAATGCAACCCCCTTCGATCCCGAACCCCACAGCACAACCTTTCGTCCTTCGGCATGCTGCTGTGCGAGGTATTCTCTCCAGCGGCGCAACACCTGCGGCGCTTCGCGGCGAAACAACTCGACATCGGCAGCCGTGCGCTCCAGATCATCCTCAAGCTCCGGGAATACACGATCCCTGCCGCTGCCGGGTTGCGCTTCGATCATCAGATACTGATCGCCATAATCGCGCCACAGATCGATCACGTCAAAGCCGCAATGCCGGAAGAGACGCGCCAGTGAGCCGGGAGTGAAGTACGAGCAATGCTCGTAGTAGATGTCCCAGAACCCGATCTCGTGCAGTACACGGGTTGCATCGGGGATCTGAAAGAACACTGTGGTATTCGGACGACCATCGAGCGCGCGCCGCACCATGCCCACAAACCCGGCAGTATCGTGGATGTGCTCCAGTGTCATCTTGCATACGACAAAGTCTGCGTGCAGATGGGCATAACGCTCGGAGTAGAAATCGGTAATGAACGTGACCCGCTCACTGGGGCGCGCCAGACTGCGTTCAGCGACATATGCAGGGTCGATGCCAATGCCGCGATTCTCGCCCAGTTCGCAAAGCAACGTAATGAACTCACCCTTGCCGCACCCGATTTCGAGGATATCTTTGCCGTGCAGGTCGTACCGCGCGATCAGGTGTTCCGCCAGTCGTCTGGCGAAGGCATTGAATGTCGGCGAATACCCCTGTGTTTCTTCATAGCGGTCGGAGTACTCGTGGAGCGACGGATCGAATGCGGTATTGCTGATAAAACCACACGCGCGGCAAAAACCGAGGCGAATGTCGCCGCGCGGATAGTGAACCGCCTCTTCGCGCGTCGGGAGGAGAAGCACACTGTGAGCCGGCACTCGCTCCAGTTCATAGAACACGTCCATTCCCGCCATCCCGCAACTGGGGCACGTTGTTGATTGCATCGTTCTCCACTCCTATGGTCTCGTTACAAGCGGCAACCAGATAGATGAAGGAAATGGTCGTATCTGTACCGTGCCAAAACTGGCATCGACGTGATGCGCCACCAGCAGCACCGACTCACACAATCACGGGACTGGGGATCGGAATGATGAACTTTCCGCCACGCTGACGATACTCCGCCTGCTGACGCAGAATCTCATCGGCGAAGTTCCATGCCAGCAGCAGCACATAATCCGGCTGTTGTTCCAGCAGCGCTGATGGAGGCACAATCGGCAGATGGCTGCCGCTCATGAACTTGCCCTGTTTGTATGGGTTCAGGTCAGCGACAAAATCGACCAGGCGCGTATCGATCTGACAGTACGCCAGCAACGTGGTTGCCTTTGCAGCAGCGCCATACGCAGCAATCCGCCTGCCCTGACGCTTCAGATCGTTGAGGAGCGCCATCAAGTCATCGCGAATGGCGCGCACACGATCGGCAAACGAGAGGAAGAAGTCGATGCGATCGACGCCGCGCTCGCGTTCCATTGCCAGCAGTGCGCGGACACGCTCGCCAACCGCCTCGTAGCGTGCGACGAACAGGCGCAGTGAACCGCCATGGATCGGCGTGCGTTCGACATCGTTGAGAAACAACCCATTTGCCCGGAACAGGCGGTCGAGGGCAGCCACAGAAAAGTAGCACAGATGCTGGTGGTAGATCGTGTCAAACTCACAGTGATCGACCAGATCGACCACATATGGACACTCAATCACTGCAATGCCATCGTCTTTGAGCATGATGCGGATGCCGCTGACGAAGCCATTGAGGTCTGGAACGTGCGCCAGGACATTATTTGCCAGGAAGACATCGGCTGCTTTCCCCTCCTGACGCAACTGCTGCGCCAGTTCCCTGGTGAAAAACGTATTGAGCGTCGGAACGCCGATGGTGCGCGCCGCCTCGGCAGGGGCGCGCGCCGGATCGATGCCCAGCACCGGAATACCGCGCTCAACAAAGTTGCGCAGCATATATCCATCGTTACTGGCAGCTTCGACAACCAGGCTATCCGGGCCCAATGCGCGCGATTCCATGATCGCAGCTGCACTTGCGCCAAAATGCTTGAGCAGCGATTTGGACACCGACGAAAAATATGGATACTCAGCGTAGAACAGCACCTCGGGATCGACCGTCTCCCGAATCTGCACGAGCGCCGAGTCGGGACAGAAGGCGAGGGTGAGCGGTGCAAATGGTTCTTCACTGCCCAGCTGATCCGCCGTCAGCAGACGATCAGCCAGCGGCGTCACACCGAATGACAGGATCGTCTGCAGGTTGGGCGAACCGCTGGCGCGGCAGCGTTCTTCAACCTGATACAACATCTTGATCTCCCTGGACTATTATCAACTCCACGCGCCATCCCTGCACAGAGCGCCGCATGTACGGGTGCAGCGTGGCTCCGCAGTGCAGCGCGGATGCAAACCGTCCACAGCAAGGAATTGCTGCACATACGGCGGAATGTGTGATGATCGAATTGGTACAACGAAAGACGGGCTACGCCGACCCAACGGCCAGCTCCTGTTCAGAGCGGCGCAGCGATGCATCGAGACGTCCAGATGCAATCTGTCGGCGGATATGATCGATCCGCTTGTAGCGCGGTCCCTCGAACTCTTCGAGTTGCAACCCGATGGTGCGATAGGCATCGTACAATTCCTGAGCGCCTTTGCGCGCGTCCCAGGCTGGTTGAAAATGCGGCAGCACCCGCTGAATCTTCGAGCAATCGACGCGGTAGTTGCGCTTATCGGGTTGTGCACCTTCGGCAAACTGAATGCGGCAACCCGGCACCGTTTCGTAGACAATCTGCGCCAGATCGCGAATGCGGTAATTGTCCTCGTTGCGCCCGACATTGAACGCCTCGTTGTGGATCAATTCGCGTGGCGCTTCCAGCACTGCGATGAAAGCACGCGCAATGTCGGCAATATGGACGATAGGACGCCAGGGGGTGCCGTCGCTCTTCAGATAGACGAGACCGGTCGTGTACGCCCAGGCGACAAGATTGTTCAACACCAGGTCGAAGCGCAGACGCGGCGATACGCCGTATGCGGTCGCATTCCGCAAATAGGTTGGGCTGAAGTCGGCATCGGCAAGTTTCGCCAGGTCCTGCTCAACCAGCACTTTCGAGCGACCATACGGCGTAACCGGATTGAATGGCGATGTCTCGTCGAGCATCTCATCACCGGCGGCGCCGTAGGTGCTGCATGACGACGAAAAGATGAACCGTTTGATGCCTGCCTGCTTTGCCAGCATTGCCAGACGCACCGAGGCGAGGTAGTTGATCTCGTAGGTCAGCTGTGGATCGAGATCGCCAAGCGGATCGTTCGACAGACCTGCCAGGTGCATGATCGCATCGACGTCCTCCAGGTCTGCGGCTTCAACATCACGGATATCTTTGCGAATCTCGGGAACCTCCACCGGAGGAGCGCCAAATGTGCACTCCTCGAACAGATCGCTGTCCAGCCCGAGCACCTCATAGCCGCGTTCGAGCAACATCGGGGTCAGAACAGTCCCGATATATCCCTTGTGTCCGGTGACCAGCACACGCATCGTCAACGTCCTTTCACAACGAGTCATCAGTTGGTGTTATCTTCGTATACGGCAGGTCAGTCCCAAATCTTCCAGGGCGCACGACCACTCTGCCAGAGGCTTTCGAGCAATTTTTTGTCGCGCAGCGTATCCATACACTGCCAGAAGGAGGTATGTTTGTACGCCATCAACTGTCCCTCACGCGCCAGGCGCTGCAATGGTTCGCGTTCCCAGGCGGTATCGTCGCCATCGATATAATCGAACACCGCCGGTTCGAGAACGAAGAAGGCGCCATTGATCCAGCCCTCGCCGGTTTGTGGCTTTTCGTTGAACTCAGTAATCCGGTCGCCGTCGAGTTCCAGATGACCGAAGCGCGCCGGCGGACGGACGGCGGTCAGGGTCGCCAGTTTGCCGTGCGAGCGATGAAATTCGAGCAGCGCGTGCAGATTGACGTCCGACACTCCGTCGCCCCAGGTCAGCATGAACGTCTCATTGCCGATGTACGGCGCCAGGCGCTTGATTCTCCCGCCGGTATTGGTAGGAATGCCGGTATCGATCAACTCAACATTCCAGTCGGGGCGATAGCCGCCGTTCATCTCCACAGCGCCGGAGCGCAGGTTCACCTTCAGGTTGCTGTTGAGCGAGCAGTAATCGACCATGTACTTCTTGATGACCTCGCCCTTGTAGCCGAGCGCAATGACAAAATCTCTAAAGCCATAGTATGCATAGTGCATCATAATGTGCCAGAGAATAGGACGACCGCCGATCTCGACCATTGGTTTGGGTTTGACTTCGGTCTCCTCAGAAAGACGTGAACCGACTCCTCCAGCCAGAATAGCAACTTTCATAGCAGATTCCTCCGTGTTACCTGATTGAGCGGGCTTCTACGGACGCGCCGCATAGCGCGCACCGTTATCTGACGCCCTGCCTGTACAACATCGTTGCCCAGCCGCGCCCAGTTGCGATCAGAGGCGATCCAATGGACAAGGGCGCCATAGCAACGGCGAGTCTCATCGGGCGGGAGCGGCGTTTCGCGGATGGCTTTCACATACTCATAGAGCGTTCGAAAGTACGGCATGACGATTTTGCCGTTATTGGCAGGATCGAACCAGGCAGCGCGCGCGCGCAATTTTGCAGCGCGCACCGACTGGGTTGGATGTCGGCGTGAAATGAACAAATATTCAGGCGCTTCGTAGAACATCCCCAACAATCCCAGACGCGCCAGCAAAATCCTGTCCGACGGCACATAACTGCCGATCAGCGGTGTGCGTCGAAGCACATCTGCACGCATCAGACCAAACACCTGAAAGCATGGGTGACCAATGCAGATCAGATCGCGAAAGCGCACACTCGGCAGCGGCGACTCAGTGCGCAGATACTCGTCGTAGGTATACAGTGTGGCGCCTGCTGCATCAACAACGCGTGTGCGCGCGTGGGCGACAACAAACTGCGGGTTGCGGTCGAGCGCTGCGACCGTCTGCGCAAGAAACGTCGGCTCGAGCATATCATCGTGCGCATGCCACTTGAAGTAAACACCGCGCGCCAGACCAAACACATAATTGAAATTCCACGCAGCGCCACGATTGATGTCGTGTCGTACATACCGGACGCGCGGATCACGCGCTGCGTAGGTGTGGCAGATGTCCAGTGTGGCATCACTGGAGGCATTGTCAGAAATGATGACCTCGAAGTCATCATATGTCTGATTTAACAGCGAACTCAGCGCTTTTTCGAGGTATCGCTCGCCATTATAGACCGGGAGACCGATACTGACCGAAGGAGTTTGTTTGCTGATGTTCACCATAAGCACTCGATAGCATAATAATGATCGATAGTCGCTGCACTGGAATCACCAATGAATACTATAATGCATCAAACATGGTTTTTCAATAACAACTTTGTTATCTACCATCGACCCGTTGCGAACTACGATACAAAAATTGTTATTTTCATAAAAAAAGAGAACGCTCGACGATTTCGCACACGACATGGGCAACTGTAATATGCACTTCCTGAATCCGTGCTGTATTCTGCGACGGCACACACAGGCACACATCGACATGATCGATCAGCAAGCCTCCGGTGGCGCCGGCTAACCCGATTGCGGTCAGCCCACGCTCACGCGCTGCGCGCATGGCCGCCAGCACGCTGGCAGACGTGCCACTGGTGCTGATGCCCACAACCACATCGCCAGGCTGCCCGAGCGCTTCGACCTGACGGGCAAAAACGCGCTCATACCCATAGTCGTTGCCGATTGCCGTCAGGATGGAGGTATCGGTTGTCAGCGCAATTGCCGGCAATCCGCGTCGTTCACGACGAAAGCGACTGACAAACTCCGCGGCGATATGCTGCGCATCGGCGGCGCTGCCGCCATTGCCGCACAGCAGCACCTTGCCGCCGCGCTGAAAGGTAGCGACGATCCGCCCAGCAATCGCCACAATGACCGGCAACTGTGTCTCAAGCGTGCGCCGCTTGAGGTCGATGCTGGCTTCGATCTCTTCTATCGCCCAGCGTGTGTACACTTCATCGCGTTCATCTACGCGCGTCATCTTTCCTCCTGGACTACACGGGAGTGTGGACAGTACTGGCATGACTGTCGTTCAACAGACGCTCATACAGCATTGCATAGCGCTGTGCAACGGCATCAATCCCATACTGTTCCTGAATGCGCTGGCGCGCATGCACGCCCCACATTGGCGTCGCGAACGCTTCCGCCAGCGCCTTTGCCAGCGCACCGGCATCCTCCGGCGCGACCAGGCGCCCATTCTTTCCGTCTTCAATCACTTCCGCCGAACCGCCGACGCGCGTGGCGACGCACGGCAAACCGCATGCCATCGCTTCGAGCAGCGCTATCGGCATTCCTTCAGTACGCGAAGAAAGCACAAATACGTCACAGGCTCGCAGATATGATGCCGTATCATTCGTCCCGCCGGTGAAGATAATCGACCCTTCGATGCCCAGAGCGTGAGTCTGTCGCACAAGGTCGTCGCGCAACTCGCCATCACCGACGATGACCAGCCGCACGTCCGCCAGCGTCGCATCACGCTGCGCCCATGCGTGCAACAACACATCCAGCGCTTTGGCGACCGTCAACCGACCCACGAACACAACCAGTCGCCCGTCGGGCAGACCAAGCTGACGCCGCAGCGCCATGCGCTCGTCGAGTGAAGCTGGCGTAAAGCGCTCAACATCTACGCCGTTTGTGACATCCCATATGCGCATTTCTGGAACGCCCATCGCGCGCAGTTCGTCGTGGATATCCCGGGCGATTGCCACGAACGCATCACCCCAGCGCAACGCCGCTGCGACTCGCAGTTTCCCTGTCACGGGGCGCAGTCTGGTCAGTTTCGCCACATCACCGCGCGGACCGCGACCGTGCGGATTGATGACCAGACGTTTCCCCGGCAGGGCACGCGCCATCAGCGCCAGTGTCATTGGTGAAATCATCTGGTGGCAGTGCAGAATCTGGTACCGGCGCTGCTCGCGCACCAGCAGGGCAAGACCGGCAGCCAGATAGCTCAGCCCGGCGATTGTACGACCACCTGCCATCCCGACCCGATAGGTTGGAATGCCCTGCACCTCTTCATATGCAGGTGTTCCGGGATGGGGACGTGTCACGACCATGACATCGACACCACGCGCCCGTAATGCCCGGCTGAGCGCCAGCGTATGCGTTTGCGCTCCGCCGATCGACGGGTAGAAATCGTGCATGATCATGGCGACGCCGACAGTCATAGCGATACTCCTCATCGTTGATGCAGACGAGCGACGCCTGTTCGGCCGCGCGCTGCAACCAGCGATGCATACAACTGCTCGTGACCTCGAACATACTGTTCCAGCCCAAACGCGCGACGCACTTTTTCGCGTCCACGTCGTCCAAACAGGCGTTGACGCTCAGGATTGTCGAGCGCTTCGAGCAACGCTGCCGCCAGCGCTTCAACATTGCCCGGCGGCACAAGCCACCCCTCAACCCCTGGCGTCACCAGATCGCGGCAGCCACCGACATCGGTGAGCACAACCGGACGCGCTGCTGCCATGGCTTCGACTGCCGTCACCGGCAGGCCTTCCCAGAGCGATGAAAGTGTGAAGACATGCGTTGTCGCCAGAACATCGGGAATATCGTGCCGCATGCCATCAAACGACACTGCATGCGCGATGCCGAGACTCTGCGCCTGCTGACGAAGCGTCGGTTCCAGACGTCCCTCGCCAACGATGCGGAACCGCACCTCAGGACGTGTATCAAGCACCAGACGCGCCGCGTCCAGCAGCAGATGATATGCCTTTTGCGCGCTCAATCGCCCGATGGTCGTCACCGTTGGCGAACTGCCGCCTGCGACTCCTTCGGCAATCGCCAGATACGGTTCCATCGGCACAGCATTGTTGATCGCGACGATCCGTGATGCAGGAATGCCCCATTGACGTTCATATGCGCTGCCAATACTTGGCGCCACCATCACCAGTCGCGCGGCAAGGGTTCGTGCCGTCAGACGCTGCAGTACACGACGATACATTTTCTGCTGATCGTAGTCATGCGGAATGTTGTGCATGGTCGAAACCACCGGCACGCCGGTCAGCGCACCAGCGATGCGCCCGACAATGTCGGCGCCGGTCAGGTGCGTATGGATCACATCGACCTGGCGGGTACGCACAAGACGCACCAGCGCCGACAGCACACGCGGTTCATAGAAACGCCGCACCCCCAGAACGATCAGCGGCAGACCGGCAACCTCGAACTCGCGACGTAACGGACCATCGTTCAGCGCCACAATCTGGCACTCAAAGCGTTGCGGATCGATGCCGGTCACCAGACCGGGCAGCAGGCGCTGTGCGCCGCCAAGCCAGAGCGTTTCGACGATCTGCAGCACCCGCACGCGTTCACCCACATCTATACTCCTTCACACAGCATATCAGTCAATGCATCTTCATCTCTTTCCGCGGAGCGCGGGAACGTGTCGAGCCGCTACGATCATCTCCCCAACCAACTCGCGCCGCGTCCATTTCAACCAGCGTGTCAGCGCCAGAACACACTGCACCTTTTCAGAAAGCGCGACAGGCGCACGATGAATGATGCGAAGAAATTCTGCAACCCAACGCCAGTGCACCATCGGCGCACGACCACGATACGCCGGATCGAACCAGCGTTGACGTTCGAGCATCGATGGATTGGCGCGCACCGACATACGCTGATGTTTACGGCGGAAGAACAACGACTCAGAAAGTTCATGGACCTCGCCACGCAGTGTTATATCGGCGATCAGGATCATATCCGATGACGGATACGATCCAATACGCTGCGTCTGACGCAGCACATCGGTACGATACACGCCGAACACCGGATTCATCCAGCCGCGCGCTAACGGCAAAAAGCGGCGGAAGCGCTCCGACGGTCGGTGATCGCGAAAATGGAACCCGTCACGAATGGTGCGGATGGGAGAACCCCCTTCGTCAATAAAGGTTGTTGGCGCATAACACAACGCAACTGCCGGCTCTCGCTCCAGCACATCAAGACACGAACCGATCAGTGTCGGTGCGCAAACATCATCATGCGCCATCCATTTGAAGTAGGGTGCACGCGCCAGATCGACAAGGCGATTATAGTTAAACGCAGCGCCCATGTTTCGCTCATTGCACACATAGCGAATGCGCCGGTCCTGACGCGCATAGTGTTGACAGATAGCCGGTGTGCTGTCGGTGGAAGCATTATCGCTGATAATGACTTCAAGACGATCACAATGCTGGTTCAGCACCGACTCGATCGCCTGCGCCAGATAGCGTTCGCCATTATAGACAGGTATGCCCACAGATACGAGCGGCGCCCGGGTGGGTGAGAAGTCGTGCATAGAAAGACCTTCTGGTTATTGTTGCATCCATGGCAGATTCAACTGCTCCTGATCGGCGTCTGCCAGCCGACGACTGCGCTGACCGAAAAGCGCTCGAATGCGCCCCCCTAATAGAACGTAACCGTCTTCGCCTGACAGTGAACGGATCAGGCGTTTCGTCTTACTGATCGGACGTTCGAATGGAAAGATCATCAGTCCCAGGATCGCATATCGGGCTCGATGAAGACGCGGCATATTCATTCGCGCGGCGAACTCAGCGCGGTCGCACTGATCCCAGCTAAGCCGACGAGCGAAGAGGAGCGGACGAATCCAGGCTGGCTTCACACGGGCAATGCCGCGCCGGGCAATCATCTGGAACATATCAAGACGTTCAATGCCTCGATGGTGCGATATTCCGCCGGGATGCCAGCGATAGATCATCAGGGGTTCCATCACAAAACCAACCATTCCGTATTGAGCAATGCGAATGAACAGGTCCCAATCCTGCCCCCAGCGTAACGCAGGATCAAACATACCGACCGCATCGAACACCGAACGTCGAATAAGCGTCATCGAGGGGTTGCCAACCACATTGCGCACAACATTCTCGTGTGCAAACACACGACCGGGACGCGCACCAAAATATTCGATATGGCGTTCATTGGTTGTCTGATCCCATCGCCAGCGCAGGCAGCTGACCATCACCGCCTCAGGATGAGTTGCCAGATAGTCGAGCTGGCGTTCGAGTTTGTGCGGCAACCAGAGATCATCGCCATCAAGGAATGCAATCAGATCACCGCTCGTCTCACGGATCCCACGATTGCGCGCTGCGCCAGGTCCCTGATTCGGTTGCTGAATAATGCGAATGCCACGCGCAACGTACCGTCGAGCAACATCCACAGTGTCATCGGTTGAGCCGTCATCAATTACCACAATCTCATCTGCAGGCCGCGATTGTGCCAGAACGCTTTCAATCGCCGCTCCAAGATACTCCCCTGTGTTGTATGAGGTTATCACCACACTCACCCAATGTTGGCTCATATGGATGTTCCTCCGCCTGCACGATGATGTGTCAAACCCCGCATTGAACCTTATATACGATGATCAGCCACGAACCAGACTGTTGTGAAGCACCGTGCGCGCCTGGAGGATCGTTTCTCGTTCAACGAACCAGACGGCGCCGAGATACACGGCAGCGCCCACCAGCGGGATCACAGCCGCCTGGATCAGAACGCCCGGCAGCAGCCAGACCAGCCCCATGACGGTCAGCGTCATCGCCGTCGAGCCCAGCAATGCCGGACGCAGCGCCTCCAGCACGCCCATCAATGAGACTGCGGTAACTCGTCGAATCATCACCAGATCGAGCGCCATACATGCGAATGTCAGCACAACATGCCCTGCTGCTACACCCGCAATTCCCCAAAATGTGCCGATGTAGAGCACAATGACCACAACGGGCAGTTTCACCAGTGACAGCTTGAAAGTGAGATCTGGACGACCAATAGCGTTGTAGATGATCCCCGAAAGATACGAAACAATTGCAAACGCACTCGCAATTGCAATGAACTGCATTGGCACAGTCATCGGAAGCCAGATGTCGGCAAAAAAAATGCGAACGAGCGCTGGAGAGAGCAAAGCCAGTCCAACACCTGTCGGAAACGTCACCAGCGACATATAGCGCAGATAGACGAAGTACACCTCGTGGGTCTTTTGAGGATCCGATTGAGTACGCGCCAGCACGGGAAATGCAACGGTGCTGACAATCTGGCTGACGCTGCGAATGATCAGTTCAGGAATACGAAACGCCATCGTGTAGTATCCCAGTGCTGCGGCGCCAAGGAGTCGCCCAACAAGAAGGTAGTCAACATTGACCATAAACGAGCCCACCAGACTGACCCCCATGATATTGAATCCATACCGCAGCATGTCGCGCATGACCTGAAGATCGAAGGCTCGCGTTGGTCGCCAGCGCACAATCCACCACGGGATAATGACTTCCAGCACTTTATTGACCAGTTCTGAAACGACCAGGCTCCACACGCCAAATCCCTGCCAGGCCATTCCAATCGCAACAATTGCCTTAACGATGTTGCGAATGATGCCAGGCAACAGATACGCCTTGAAGCGCAGATCGCGCTGCAGCATCGCCATTGGCACCGTACCGACGCCAACCAGCAGCAACCCGATTGACAGGATGCGTAAGAGCGGCGTCACCTGCGGTTCATTGAAAAAGAGCGCCAGCGAAGGCGCTGCCACCCAGGCGCCGGCATACAACACCACACTACTGCTGACGCTTACGAAAAATGCTGCATTTTGCGCTTCTTCCAGTTTGTCGCGCCGGGCGATAAGCGCGTGACCGACACCGAAATTGTTAATCAGGTCAAGGTATGCAATCACAATAGTGCAATACGCAAGAACGCCAAACTCTTCCGGCACAAGCAGGCGCGCCAGAATAAGAGTTGTTACAAATGTGATAAGCCGTCCACTCGTATATGAAAGGAACGACCAGAACGTACCGCGCACTGCGCGTTTGCCGATTCCCTCAGATGGCTCATTCAATTCGGCTGCCATGATGCTCCCTGAACGTCACCAGAAGAACTCTATCGGTCAGGATGTCACTATCGTCTACCTACATTGGCGCTACAGCGCCTGACGCAGATACCACCGTTTGCGATATCCATCGACATAGGCAAGCCAGCCACCTTTGCCGTCATCATGCAGATCAATGGTATGCATGCCCTGCGTATTCCAGCCGGACATCCCTGGTTCAAGCAGCGCCTGTTGACCGTAGGGACGCTCGGCATAGCGCTCAGATGTCAGTTCTGTCACCTCGAATGCCAGGACGCGCCTGCCATAGTTTCGTGAACAATCCTGGGCGAACCGGATCAACCGCCCATTCGTCTGCAGGACGCGACCCGCCGGACGGGCTGTGCTGGCATCGCCTGTCACAATCGGGCTGCACGGATGCTCGCGCCAGGGACCAAGCGGCGTGTGAGCCTCATAAAGACGCAACGTATCGTGATGCACCCCAGTTCCGACAAACATCCACCACTGATCGTTGAAGCAGAACGGCGTCGGATCGAGATAGTGATCGTGTTCCAGCAGCACGGCGGCGAACTCCCAGCGCAAGGGAAAATCAACCGCGCGATACAGGCGCACCTGACGTTGCGATGCCGTTTCGGCGGTCATGTAGTACGCGCCGTTCCACTGGAACACCAGCGGGTACGACAGATGGAACGGCTCGTCCAGCACGATCCGGCAGTACTCCCACGTTCGCCCGTCCTGACTCACCGCCACGCCAATCTGGCCGCGGCGAAGAGTTGCGTGCAACACCTCGAAGAATAACCACCATTGCGTTTCGGTGCGCACCACGCACGGATCGGCGACGAACAGCGCCGGGACATCACGCACATGCGTCGCTGAAAGAACCGGATTGTGCACACCGGGCAGCGGCGTTAGCGACGTGAGGTCACCCCCGCCATAGATGCCGATTGCCCAGTCATCCTTGCGCCGCACACGGCGCAGCAATGGTAGCGCGCGGCGCACCGATGAAAGAAACGCATCCATCATCGACCAACCTCGACCGGGGGAACGCTCCGCTCTGATGCTTCACGCTGTGCGATAACCACCAGCGCAACGGCCATTCCCACCTGCAACCAGAGCATATACCCATATGCGCCATGGAGGAACATCGATGTCACCAGATATCCCAGAAAACCCACTTTCACTGCGACAGAGAGGTCGGCCATGCGACGGTCGCCTGCTGCTGCGAAGAGGCGTTCTGCTTTTCGCAATCGCCCCCACACCGCCAGCAACAACCCGCTGAACACAATGAAGCCGATGATTCCCTGCTCAGCAGCGACTTCGAGATAGAGGCTGTGTGCATCGCGCTCGGTGTTCGAGCCGGCGCCCTCGATCACATTGATATAATCGCGGTAGTGCAAACGATAATTGCCTCGTCCAACGCCAAAGACCGGATTATCTGCGATCATGGCTAAGGCAATTTCGGCTTTCACGGAGCGCCCCTGGATGGAGCCATCGGTGTAGGCGCCGGCATTATTGCCTGGCAATATTTCATCGAGTGTGCCGAAGCGCGCGCGGAACTCCGGCGGCGCCACGTAGAGCAGCGCGCCAATGAGCGGCAGGATCAGCAGATAACGCGCATCGAGCCGCAGGTACATGGCGTACACGCCCAGCACGATCACGGCGCCGAGATACGCCCCGCGCGAAAAGGTCAAACCGATGGCTGCCAGCAACAGCAGTAATGCCGCCACCCCAAACGATCTGCCACGCCAGGTGCGTCCATTGAGAGCAGCCCAGATCGCCAGCGGCACGATCACGAGCAGTAACTGACCAAAGTAGTTGGGATCGTTGACCGTCCCGAATGCACGCGCGCGATCATCCATCGTCGTTGAAATCTGACGCACCGCAGCCTGGGCAAATCCCCAATAGTTATTGTCGTAGGTGCGCGTTATCTCCTGATAGACAGCAAGCGCACTCAACGCAGCGCCGACGATCAGCAATCCCCAGACAGCCCGCTCGAATGCGATGCGCGTCGAGAGCAGATTGAAAATCAACCCGGCAATGATACAATCCTTGGCAGTATCGACCAGGTGCTTCACGACCGCATTGGCGTCGCGTGCAAACCAGAGCCCGGTTGCGCCAACCACCAGATACGCCAGCATCCACCAGATCACCGGATCGGACACCAGCCCGCGCGGTCGCTCTGAAAGAAAACGCCGCGTTAGCAGCACAACCGTCAGCAGGGCAACTGTTGGTTTGACCACCGACGGTATGCCGTGATACCTGATCAGAACATCGTGGATATTTCCCCAGTGAATCACCAGCAGCGCCGCTGCAACATACGCCGGTTTGTAGAATGCGATTGCGACATAGACCAGACCGCCAATGCCGCCAAACAGCAGCCAGAGCGGCAGGTCGCGCGACACAACCATCCCGGCGGCAATTGACACCGCCACAACAACGCCGATCTGTATCCACCAGCGCTGCCAGAGTTCAGCGGCTGTTTGAACCGGACTCTTGAGAACATGTTCTAGTTGCATACAACCCTCGTCGTGCTGAGTCACACCGTGTACTGGACGCTATGACGCCAACCATGCCTGGTGTATGAAGATCCGCCATTGTGACGCCAGGCGCCGGGTGTTACTCTTCCTTCGATGCTGCAGACGACGCAGGAACGATGCTCTCGACCGCTGAAAGCGCTGGCTGCGGCGTGATACCATCGAAGCCAGGGTTCTCAACCGCCACGCGCACTCCTTTCAGGAAGTGCTCCAGCAGGGCAAACGCTACGCCCAGGATCACCCCAAACATAAGACCCAGCGTCAGCAACCGCAGCGGCTGGGGTGCGACCGGCGAAGTTGGCGGCATGGCCGGATCGATCACTTCGACAGCAATGACCTTTTCATAGTCCTGCCCCACCATGTTTTGCGCCACTGTATTCGCCACGGTGGCAGCAAACACAGGATCGGTGCTGCGCGCGCGCACTTCGATCAGGTTCGTCTCTGGCGGGGTGATCGTCCGTATCTGCGCCGACAGTACGGCTGAAACCGGCACACCAAGCGTCTGCGCCACCTCTTCGTGCATCGACATGCTGGTGGCTTTGCGCGCGATGGTGTTAATGACATTGCGCCGGGTGAGTGCGTTGATGGTATTGAGGATCTGGTTTGGGTCTTCCAGAACGGCGCTCGGTTTCAATTCGACTGTTGTTGCAGCCTCGTACACGGGTTTCTGCACAAGCACAAACACCGCCGTACTCCCCACCGTCAGCGCGGTCGCCAGCACGATCAGCCACCAGTTGCGCAACAGAACGCGAACGAACGTAGACAGACTCATTGATCCGCTTCCTTTCCTACCGATGTAACCTGTTCAACATATATTTCCCCCTCACGCCGCTGTACACGATTCCAGAGCGATGTGTGGCGTCCGGTGAGAAAACGATAGAATCCATCGAGTGCCGCACGATTCCCGTAGACCAGGAAGGTCGGGATATAGAGGATTTTGCCCAGCGTCCCTCGGCGCTCACTGCGCGCCCCCGCCCAGGACAGGCCGTAGAAGACCGCCTGCAGCAGCAACATGATCCAGTTGAACGGATGCGCCAGACGCGCTACGCCGCCTCGTGATGCTGGTCGAACCACTGCTGCCAGATTGGCGAGCAGGGCGCCGATCATCGCCAGTGGTACCAGAGGACGCAGATATTTGTGCGATACAATCTGCCAGACCAGCAGCGGGTTTGCCAGCGGCAGCATCTTGTGCGAGTAGCGCATCAACACGAATCGTTGCGCAACAATCCGCGCGCGGCGCTCCTGCTCATCGCGCACCGACGCCGAGACCCGTTCGATCGAACGCGCCTCGGGGGCGTAGACGACGCGATACCCCTGCTTCAGAATGTGCATGGCAAGCGCCAGGTCATCGGCCATCAATCGCGCTTCTGGCGGCAATGGTTGATCGAGCAGCGAACGTCGCGCCGCCATGATCTCGCCTACGGCGCCGGTGCAACTCCCCAGGCGGGTCTCCTGACGCTTGATATACGATTCGTACTTCCAGTACAACCCTTCCGACTCGCCAAGAGCGCCATCACCCTTCGCAATCACCTTGGCGCCGGTAACAGCGCCGACGGACGGGTCGGCGAACGGCGCAACCAGTGCGCGCAGCGCTCCGGGATCGTACAGGTTGTTCGCGTCGGACAGTACGATAATCTCACCGCGCGCCTGTGAGAGCGCGCGCATGATGGCTGCCAGTTTTCCGGCGCGCTCAGGACGATAACTCAGATCGACACCGCGATCCGCAAAACTGGCGACAATGTCCGGCGTGGCGTCATCCGACCCGTCGGCTGCAACCAGAATCTGGAGTTTGTTGCGCGGATAATCAAGCGCCAGGCTGTTTTCCAGCTTGGCGGCAATCACACTCTGCTCGTTGTACGCCGCAATCAGCAACGTGACGACCGGCAGATCAGCCAGTGGCACATACGACGGTTGCGGGCGCAATCGCGCCAGCAGGGTCAGCAGCGCCGGGTAACCGGCATAGACATACCCGACGGTCGCAACACAAAACCAGAACAATCGACCACTCACGATGCAACTCCCTGCCACTGGTGCACAGCCGCCTGATAGACCATATCGGTGCGCTCGAAAAAGCGCTGCCGGGTATACTGCTGCTCGACGGCGCGCAGGCCGCTCTCACCCAGCCGCTGTGTCAGGTCCGGATTGTCGAGCAAAAAGGTGATCCGTTCCGCCAGTGCGCGGCTGTCTCCAGCCGGTACGAGCAGACCATTCTCCATCGGACGCACATGTTCGGGAATACCGCCGACGTTGGTTGCAACCACGGGTCGGCCGCAGGCGAACGACTCGGTAATCACAATCCCGAACTCCTCCTCCAGCGATGGCAGAACAGTAAAGGTCGCGAGCGCCATAATCGCGACAGCATCGCCGCGAGCGCCTGCAAAGATCACCCTGTCTGCCACCCCCAGCGCCTGCGCCTCCCTTTCGAGCGCCGATCGCTCCTCGCCATCGCCTACCAGCACCACCTGTACGTCGGGATGCCGCCGAACCACCTCCGGCAATGCGCGCAGCAGATACACATGCCCTTTGCGCGACACCAGCCGCCCGACGCTTACAATGATCGGCGCAGTGCCATCCAGGTGCAACTCCTCCAGCAGACGCTGACGCTGCGCATCAGACAGCTGCGGCGGGATGTCGATGCCGATTGGGATCACAGTGACCCGATCCGGCGCAATGCCGCACGTCTCGACCACAAACCGCTTCATCATCGCACTCATCGTGATTGCCTGAGCGCCCAGAGCGAACCGTGTCAGGCTGCGGTTCCGCCACGGCACTTCCTGGAGCGTTGTGACAACCGGAACACCGGTCAGACGTGATGCCAGCCTGGCCGCCAGCGCAGCGAAGCGATGGTGGGTGTTGATAACATCGATCCGCTCGGCGCGAATAATGCGCGCCAGTCTGAGCCCAGATGCCAGCAGCCCCGGAACATTCGGCGCCTGTTTGCTCGAACCGAGATAGGGCGTCAGTGGGAGCCGATCATAGGATTGCGCGAACCCCGCAATGCGCCCAAGCCAGTCGCCGCCACCTGATGCAATCACAACGTGATACCCGGCTTTCGCCTGGCTCTCTGCCAGCCGGATAAGATACTCGGTCGCGCCGCCAATCCCCAGACGGGGACGGACGTGCAGCACGCGCAGCGGATGATATGGCAGGTCTATCAGCATCACGACGCCTCAACAGGTTGCACAGCCAGACTCTGCCGCGCCGATTGCCGGTTCCATTCGAACAAGCGGCACAACTGAGCGACGTTGTGTTCGAGGTTGAACTCGCGCACCACCAGTTCCCTGCCGGTTGCCGCCAGACGTCGCCCCAGATCGGGATCGGCGTACAGGCGCATCAGTGCGTCCGCCAGGGCTGCTGCGTTGCGTTCCGGCACGAGCAGACCGGTTTCACCGTCACGCACCAGTTCTGGAATGCCGGAAATAGCCGTTGCAACGACCGGTATTCCGGTCGCCAGCGCTTCCATCAGCGCGACCGGAATGCCTTCCATTTTGCCGTTCGGCATCACGACGCTCGGCAGCGCCATGACATCGACCTGCTGCAACACCTCACTGACCCGCTGCCGCGGCAGGGCGCCCATCAGCACCACATGCCCTTCGAGGTTCAAATCGCGGATCTGCGCCTCCAGGCGCGGTCGGTCTTCCCCCTCACCGATCAGCAGACAGCGGAATGGCACGTTCCGGTCACGCAACCTGGCACATGCATCGATCAGGTAACGTTGCCCTTTATAACCAGCCAGACTCGCCACACACACAATGGTGAAGATGTCTGAACGAGACGATCGTTCACACGGCCGGAAGAGCGCCGGATCGATGCCGCAGTGCACCACCACAACCCTTTCTGCGGCGATTGACCCATACAGATCGATCATCATCCGACGATTGAATTCGGAAATGGCGACCACAAAACGGGAAGCAGCGATCTTTTCGCGCAGCATCGGGCGCTCGACATAGAGATCGTGGGCATGCACCGTGAAACTGTACGGAATCCCGGTCAACAGATTGACCACATACGCAAACAGTGCTGGATGGGTGGCATAGTGCGCGTGAAGGTGATCGACATCAAGTTCGACCATCCGTCGTGCAGCATAGGCAGCTTTGGGAACAACAACCAGAGCGCGAGAGAGAAACTTTGGCGATGATAGATTGCCGCGGATCGCACGCCACCAGGCCCGCACATATGCTGCCGGACGGCGCATGAGCCAGTAGATCTGCGCTTCGAGCGTCGGGCGCGAAAACAAGCGGCAATAGTGCGCCCGCTCGACCATTGCCTGCGCATCGGCATGCTGCACAGGCGCCCGTTCGCGAATGAGCGGAAAGATCTCAACCCGCACACCCTGACGCTCGAGTTCGAGCATTTCGACCAGGATAAACGTCTCAGTCAGCTTGGGAAAGCGTGACATCGTGTATGCAACTGTGCGCGGACGCTGTGCAACCGGATTCATACCACCTCTCACATGTCCTGATGATGTCCCCAATATCAGTGCGCTCCTCGACCCTGAAACACTGCCAGAATGGTTCGCGCCAGAATCTCCAGGTCCAGTCCCAGGCAGCGATGCTCGATATACAGAATGTCAAGACGCAGTCGCTCGTCGAACTCTGTGCTGGCACGCCCATACACCTGCCACAAACCGGTCAATCCCGGCTTCACATCGAGACGCGCCGTCTGCCACAACTGATACGTGCTGGCATCGAACGACGTCGGGCGCGGACCGACCAGGCTCATCTCCCCACGCAGCACATTAATGATCTGCGGCAATTCATCGAGACTGGTCTTGCGCAAAAACTTCCCAACCCGCGTGATGCGCGGATCATTCGTAATCTTGAAGTCAGGCCATTGCAACTCGTTCAGATGCGCCAGTTGCTGTTTCAATTCCTCAGCATTCGGCACCATGGTGCGAAACTTGTACATTTTGAAACGTCGCCCGCCCTTGCCGGTGCGATTCTGCTTGAAGATTACCGGACCTCCCGGCGACTCGATTTTGATCGCCAGAGCGATAAGCGCAAACAACGGCAGAATCACAGGCAGCGCAAGCAACGATAGAGTCAGATCCATGATGCGCTTGGCGCGCCGGTACGCCCGCCCGCGCAACCACTGACGTTCAGGACGGTAGCGGTCGATCCAATCGAGCTGATACGCCGGACGACTTCGCCTGTCAACGATGGTAGCCATACCGTTCCTCACACATCACAAACTCGACGGTTTCGCATTACTCTCCAGGGATCGCTCAAACCTGCACTTCAGGTACACGCAACGCCTCCTGCGCAGGAGCATCAGGTTCGCTTTGCTGAGACCGGCGGAGATGTTGTTGGGCGGTCTCGAGCAAATCCTCGAACGTCAATGAGCGATCGGGAAACGCAGCCACGCCATATCTGGCCGTAATACCCAACCGATCCTGCACAAGGTGCACCAGGCGATCCCCCAGCAGTTCAGCTTTCTCTTCCGACGTTTCAGGCGCGACCACGATCAGACGACCCGGTTTGCCGTCTTCGATGATCAGATCGGTGCGGCGCAGGTGACGGGCAAGCACGCGCGCCGTGACCGCCAGAACATACCGCTGCATCATGGAGCGCTGCAATTCCTGGACGAAGCGATGGATCATCATATTGAGCGAACGCGCGTCGGCTTCGAGCACAATCACGCTCAACGGGCGATGCATACGACGACTGACGCTCATCTGCGTCTGGATGGCTTCCTGAGCGTCACTGAACGAGTGCAGACGGTCATTCCTGTCGCGCAGCGTGATGATTTCCACTGCTCTACGAAACTCGTCGAGCGCCTCAGCCGCACGATGCGCCAGGACAGCCGCGCCGGCCACCAGAATGAACTCGACCAGGGTCAGATACGTATGAACACTGCCAAATTTGGGCGAGGGATCAAATGCCAGCGCTGTTCCGAGTGCAACCCATCCCAACGCGACAACCCAAAGCGGCGAACGCTTCTGAAAAACACTGAACCACGGAAGCAGCGCAACTGCCGCAATCACAACATAGGTGACCGGCTCAAGATCGATCGTATCCATGCTCCCAAGATCGAGACGCTCGATACTGAGACTTGCAATCAGCCAGATGAGAAGCAGAATGAATCGACGACGTAAACTGTTCATGGCGCCTGTCTCTCCTTCATCGCCTGATCCTGAGAATCGGAACCCTGAGCGCGGTAGATGTGGTACAGTCGATCACTATTGGCCTGACGATCGTCAGGATTGGTCATCCCGACGCGAACCCGCAGCATCCGCACGTTATAGCGCAGCCGATAGATCAGATACCGCACCAGTTCCCGCCAGCCGCGCTCAAAGTATCGCCCTGACGTCAACACGGCCAGATGCGCTGAATTGTTGTAAGCAACCGGCATACCGCGAGCACGCAGCACCGGACCGATGCTAAAGTCGGCCGGCAGATACCCGGCATCGAACAATTCGATAAAGAGATCGCGATCAATTGCAAAATTGCTGCCCCGGATCGTTGGCACCCCCAGCACGCGCCGCTTGAACCAGCGCGTCAGATGGTGAATGGCAACCCGCGCCCGCGTTGCAGAGTCATCGCTCAGATCGCAGAAATTGACCGGGGTGTACGCAGCGCTGACCCCGGCGGCAAACTGCTCCACATACCAGTCGAGCAGCGCCGTCGGGTCTGGAACGCGACAATCGGCATCGATGTGAATGGTGAGCGACGATGCAGCGACACGCGCTCCATGAACCCGCGCCGTTACTGCCACCCGAATCCCTGGAATGCGCACATCCGGACAGCTGACGACCCGCACGCCTGCCTGGTGGAATGGATCAAGCACTGGCGGATCATCCGGCCGGTAGTTGTTTACCATCACGATGATCTCGAACGTGGAGCGCCCCCGGTAGAACAGCAAATCATTGATAAGCGTCCAGACCCGCTCGACATCCGCCTGTGCATTAACCGGAATAATGATCGAGCCATCTGGCGCACGCGATGCATCTCCACGCAGGGCGCGGACACGGTCTGCGAAAGTGACGGCGATCAACGTCTCTCCCTTCTCCGCGATCACAGTGATACTGGAATGCACACGCCTGATGAGGATCGGTCATACGCCTCATGCCGCGTGATATTCGGGGCGCCGATCTTTTTGGCATCACCATAGTACAGTGTGCACTAAAGCAACCGATGAATAGAAATGGCACGATTATTAACGTTCATTCATACAGAAGACGCGCCATCCTCACCATCTCTGCACACGCCGCTTGACGCTTTCCGTCGGTTGATGCACGATCAAAAGACGAACAGCATGCGAACAAAGGACAATCACATGAACAGGTCTCTCCTCCTCGATGAGATTCAGGAGCAACCCGCAGCACTGCGTCGACTTGTTGATACGGAGATTAAACAAGTCGTCAGACTGGCGCACATCTTGAACGCTCGACGATACCAGTACGTTGTCATCGCTGCACGTGGCTCATCGGATAATGCGGCGCGCTATGCCCAATATCTCATGGGGGCGATGCTGGGGTTGCCGGTTGCACTGGCGACGCCGTCGCTACACACGCGGTACGGTGCACATCTGCGCTTCGAGGGGGCGCTGGTCATCGGCATCTCACAGTCAGGTGCGTCTCCCGATATTTGCACGGTCATCGAGGATGCCCGCAGCGCTGGCGCGCCAACGATTGCGATCACAAACCACCCGGAATCGGCGCTGGCGCACGCGGCGGAGTTCATTATTCCGTTACACGCCGGCGTCGAGCGCAGTATCGCTGCGACCAAGACCTACACAACGCAACTGGCCGCGCTGGCGCTGCTGACCCTCAGCATGGCGAACGATAGCGCCGGACTGGCAACGCTGGCAACCATCCCCGATGCAATGGAAGCGACTCTCTCACTCGATGCCCGTATGTACGATATTGCTGGAGAGATGGCAGGCGCAACCGCTGCCGTCACCATTGGACGCGGCTACCATTACGCAACAGCGTGGGAGATTGCGCTCAAATTAAAAGAACTTACATATGTAGTAACTGAACCGTATTCAGCAGCGGATTTTCAGCACGGGCCCATCGCTCTTGTGCGCGATGATTTTCCGGTCATCCTCGTTGCAACCCGGGGCGCAGTCGCCGATGATCTCACAATGCTCACAGGTCGTCTGCGCAACCTTGGCGCCCATATCACAGCAATAAGCGATGTGCCAGCCATTCTGGAGATGGCAGATAGACCCGCTCGACTGCCTGTCAGTGTTGAGGAACGTTTTGCGCCGATGACGGCGATCATCGCCGGGCAACTGCTTGCCTTCCACCTTGCCCGCGCTCGCGGGTTCGATCCCGATGATCCTCGTGGACTGACTAAGGTGACAGAAACCCGGTAATACCATTTTAGATTTTGGATTGGAGATTATCGCGCAGGGCGTTCTGATGCGATTTGACGGAACTCCGTTTGCGGAGTATTCAAGTGAAATTGGTATAAGATGAGGACAGGAGAAAAGCAAACGTCGCTGCATTGCTGACGGTATGACGACGTTTGACCGAGGCGTTCCTGCGCTGCTGGCGTGATCAGGAGGCAGGCAAACGCTGCTACGTCGCTAGCGGAGGAACTATGAAATAATTAGAAAACGAAGCAATCCCTGTTGGACAGGAAGATTGCTTCGTTTTACTCACTCTGACTACCTGGCGATTGAACAAACTCCGGTTCGAGGAATGCTACCCGGTCTCTTCGTTACGGCGCGACGGTCATCACACCCTTCATACCGCCAGCATAGTGCGCCGGGTAGGTGCAGAGAAAGACGTAGGTGCCAGGCTCAGGCGCCGTGAAGGTGATGGTCTCGCTTGCACCAGGACCGAGCATCTTCGTGGCAGCAATGATATCGGCTCGATCCGCAGGCAGGAAATCGGGCGGTCCTGCGTTGATAGACTCTTCATCGACCCTGGCGGCCACATCCTCACCGCCCTTGACGATGACGATGTTGTGCTGCTGTGCTGTTGAGACGTTTCTAAATGTCAGGGTGATCGTCTGCCCTGCCGGAACGGTAAACGCTGTTTTATCGTAGGCAAGGTTTTCGCCATCAGACGCAATCTCAACCGTTGTGCTTGCTGCGCCGCCGCCACCGCCGCCACCACCGCCACCGCCGCACGCAGCGAGCGCGAATGCGGTGACAACCGCGACCATGAGCATCCACAGGGGCTTGTACATCTTCATACGACTCCTCTTTGCTGACTTTTCAGATGAACGTGTGTATTTTATCACGATCCATGGAGTTGTCAATCAGTAGTACGCGCTTCCGGCATCCAGGGATGGATGGTTCTGCGATTTGAAGAAGAAACGGCGTCTGCTGTCCTTGCGCAGGGGTTGCGTTCCTGTCGTCCGACGCGCTCTTGAGCAGCGCCTCGCGCAACGCCTCCACAAACTCACGCGGACGCGCCGGACTGATGATGAGGGATGGCGCATCATACCGCGCCACTGCCACGAACCGTTCCCGGTGCGTCGCAGCGAAAAATGCGCGACCGTATGGATCGAGGTGAAAAAGACCGTGATACCCAAATACACCGGCATTAAATGAGCGACGCAGACCAAACCGCGGTACATCCGCCAGCGCGCCTGCCAGTGAGACGCCGGCGATCTGTTTGAAAGGAACGCGCAATGCGCGCATCCAACGCCGCCGAATAATTAATGCATCGTTCGCCACCACATACGAGACTGGCTGTATGGCGTAGTTGAGCGTCAGCCACGCTGCCAGCGCAAGCGCGACGGCAACCGTGACGACAGCGCCGGTCAGCGCAATGCCCGCAACCAGCAAACCACTCAGGTAAAGGAACAACGTGGGCAGCATAAGCATACCACCCAGCATCGCAACGCCGCTGGTAATGCGCTCGGCATACGAATCGAGCGCTGCGGCGGTATATGATGTCTCCATGCGTATAAAACCCTGACTATGGTACTTCTTGCACATTACCCACAGGTATGGTATACCATCAGTATACGGCATGTTCCTTGAATTCAGAATCGACGCTGCCTGTTTTGTTGGCGTTCGTCGGACACATTGCACGTTGCTTCCAGCATTGTCGACGCCACCACGCCTCGCCTGGACAAGCGCGCAACGTGGAGCGCCAGCATTACTCACCGACCAGCGCGCATCTTCGACACTCCAGGGCATCGTACAGTATGTCACCTGAGCGTATTGCGGGCTCGCCCGACCGACCGGTCATTCACCTGCCAGCGCCGGAACGCTGGCCGGGCTATCCGACCGCTCTTGCAATCGGCGTCACGCTTGGGCTCAACAGCATCGCTCTCGCAACAACATGGTCGTACTGGTCGCTTATGACGCTTGCTCTCAGCGCTGGACTGACCATCCTGATCATCCTGGGCGACCGCTTTGCAGTAGACGAGCCGGAAGGATGGCGACTCACGCCGGCGCCGGTGGCGCTCGTGGCGGGAGCGATGATGACTGCCTGGTCTCCCGCGTTGATTGCCGCGCTCGCCGGCAGCTTTCTGGCAACACCGCGACCATGGCAGCGCACGGTTCGAGTGATTGCCGTTCGCTCGATGATCGTCAGCAGCAGCGTCCTGACGGTATCAGTCATTCAAACACCGCCTTTCATCCTGGCGCTGATCATGGCGGCGCTGATCATCGCCGGTTACGTTCTGGAGGCGCTCTGCGAGACATATGACGATAAGCGGCGATGGTCAATGCCCTGGTCTGTCGGTACAGGGGCGCTCCGGTGGTATGTGCCAGTGATGGCGCTGCATGGCGCTCTGGTCGGCGCTTTCTGGCCCGCTGCACCAGCAGCGCTGCCATTTGCGCTGGGGCTGCTTGGGTGCGTCCAGTTTCTGGCGCGCAGCCAGACGCAACAGCGCCACATCAATGCCGAATTGACCGATCTGCGCGCGCAACTCAGCCTGCGCACCGAACGTCTCGAGCGCCTCCAGGCGCTGGCAACCGCAATGCTCTCCACGCTCGACGACCGTCGCCAGTTTCACCTGCTCTGCGAACGTCTTGCGGCGCTGCTCGACGCTGAAGCAGGCTGGGTCGCTCTGTATGAGCACGACACTCTTCACGTGATGGCGGTTCACGGTCTGACGCTCCATCAGCCCGATCCGCCGCTGGCTGATCAGGCGCGCTACAACGAGATCATTCAGCGCGGGCAGATTGTGTTGATCGCCGATGAACGCATCCAACACCTGGCGCCCTCGATCGATTCCGATGACCCGATTCGATGGTCTACATTACTCGTGCTTCCCATGAAAACCGATCATCGCGCTGTTGGGGTCATTTGCCTGGCATTCGACCATGTGCGCGGTCTCAACAGCGATGATCAACGCATTCTGACCTCGTTCACGCGCCAGGCGGCCGTGGCGATCGAGAATACCCGCCTGTTCACCGAGCTGCGTCAGAAGCAGGCGGAACTGATCCAGTCGTCAAAACTGGCAGCGGTGGGCACGTTCGCAGCAGGCATCGGACATGAGTTCAACAATCTGCTCGGCGGCATGCTCGGCTATGCAGAACTGGGGCGCAGCACCGACGATCGCGACGAGAAAGACCACGCGCTCGACGTCATCCGGCAGGCATGCCAGCGCGGACGGGTCATCACGCGCGGGTTGCTGACCTTCGCACGGCGCAGTGAGCATCGCCGCGAGGTGCATCACCTTGCCGACATTATCGCTGAGACTCTGACTCTTGTCGAAGTGGACCTGCGTAAACTCAATATTACGCTGGTGCGCGACATAGAACCCACGCCTGCCATTCTCTGCGATGGCGGACAGATTGCCCAGGTTTTGCTCAACCTTATCACCAATGCACGTGATGCGATCGGGCAGCATGGCGGAACGATCACTGTGTCGCTCCGGCAGTGCGACGCCTTCGTCGAACTCAGCGTCCGTGACACCGGCGCAGGCATTCCCGAGCATGTGCGTGACCGAATCTTCGAGCCGTTTGTCACCACGAAAGGCGCACTCGGCGCCAGCAGCGTTCCCGGCACCGGATTGGGGCTATCGGTATCGTATGGGATTGTCAAAGATCACGGTGGAGATATCCGGTTTGAAACCGAAACCGGCATTGGCACGCGCATGATTGTGCGCCTGCCGCTCCAACCGCCATCACCGCAATGATCCGTGCTTTCAATCCTGACAGGAACACCGTGCTACCGTGCTACTTCAGTTCCGGAAGTTCGATCGGATCCTCGCGCGGCTCGCAGACGCCACAATAGAGCGCGCGCGCTGTGACAATCGCCCGATGGATGTCGCGCTCGTCGCGATAGAGCGCCACGATGTGGGGCATCTCGCGCGCGCAATCCTTGCAGAGCGCTCGCCCGCAAAACATGCATACTCCGTGCGCCGGTCGTTCGCAGTGCCAGCAATTCACGGCAATCCTCCTGAAAAAGCGGTATCGCGTATTTCACAGGCGTGATTGTACTCCAGAATCTCCAGTCAACGTTGCGCTGCCGGTGGCGCTATGGTAAGATGCCAGAGAATATCGTGCGTTTGAGGAGAGAGTTTGGATCCCGCCAATCAGCCACCCGATAAACCACCGGCGCCGATGTTGCCGTTTCATATCTCGCGCGATACGGTCATCCTGCTGGCAGCGCTGCTCTTCCTGGCGTTCGCTATTCTGCTGGCAGTGCTGTTTCCGCCGTCGGGAAGCGAACTGGCGCGTGCACGGACGCCTGCACCAACACTGATGCAGATGACGGTTGCAGTGGTTGAACCGGTGCAGGTTTCACCCCCTGCCCCAACAACGGCGCCGACAGTCGCAGCGCTGCCGCCTGACACGCCGCCCTATCCGCCGCCCCAGGATGCCACACCGGTGTTCGAGGCGCCATCACCAACGCTCGATCTCCCGCTGCCGACCGCAGCCCCCGATAGCGCCGGATCAGCGCCGGATCCAGCGCTGGGACAGGCGCCAACCCTTGAACCAACCCTGAGCCCTCCTCCTGTGGTGCAACCAACGCCAGAACCGCCTCCGGCTGCACTGCCGACGCCAGAACCACCACCTGTTGTTATCCAACCAACACCGGCGCCGGTTCAGCCAACCCAACCGCCGGCGCCCCGCCCCACCCGCCTTCCGCCAACGGCTACGCCGATCCCGGTCGATGTCATCCGCAGTACCACCAGCTGGACCCTTGCGCAGAGTCCAATCACTCTGCGCCGCGACACCGTGGTGGCAGCAGGCGCCGGGCTGATCATTGAACCAGGAGTCGAGGTGCGCATTCCGCCTGGAGTCACCCTCTACGTCGATGGACGTCTGTACGCACTGGGACAGCCCGATCGTCCGGTGCGCTTCATCGGCGCCAGTCTGCCGCGCTGGGCGGGGATTGTCGGACGACCCGGCAGCGACATTGTGCTGGATCATGTTGACGTGCGCGGCGGCGGCGCAGGCGGGACAGTCATTGCATCAGAGCGGGGGGCGTTGACGATCCGTTCGAGCCGTATCACCGATAACGGCGGTCATGTGCGCGTCTCTGGCGGTCGCATCGAACTGCGCACCAGCGAAATTGCGGGGAATGACATGCCATATGGCGCAGCGGTTGAGATTATTTACGAAAGCGGCGGGACGATCACACTGACAGGGAACCGTATCGGCGGCAACCGGATGGCATTCGGCTCACCCAACGTCCGGATCAGCAGTCGCAGCCCCGACGATATCGTAACGCTCGACATTCAGGAGAACCTCCTGGTTGGTCAGGACGGTCCGAACCTTGTGTTGGAGACGAATGGGCAGGTGCAGGGCGCGGTGCTGTGCAACGGGTTCATTGGCGGCTCGAACGGCGTGAGCATTCTCAGCACCCTGCCGCAGGCGCCCGGTCTGCCATCACTGACGATCCGAAACAATGCAATCGAGAAACACACGCCGCCGATCATCCCGATCTACCTGCAGCGCGGCATCGGACGCGGCGCTACCAGCGATGTGCTGATTGATATGCGCAATAACTGGTGGGGCGCCGTCGAAGGACCGTATGAGCCGGATCGCCACGCCGACGGTCGTGGTGATGCGCCAGGCGATCTGGTAGAGTTCGATCCCTGGCTTATCGAACGACCCGCCTGTGCTCCCACACAATAAACAGCGCCTGCCGTGCCCATTCCAGCAATTGACGCCATCGTCGCCGATGCCATCGAGCAATGCATCTTCCCCGGCGCCGTCGCGCTCGTTGCACACGATGCAACGCTCCTGCACCACGCTGCTTACGGGAGAACGACCTACGATCCGGTCGAAGGCGCACCAGTTCATCCGGGAACCATCTACGATATTGCGTCGCTGACCAAAATGTTCACCGCGACTGCGGCTTTACGCCTGTACGATGCAGGGCAACTCGACCTCGAAGCGCCGGTCTCTGTCTATCTGCCCTCCTTCCGCGCTCGCACCATCACCGTTCGCCACCTGCTCACCCATACATCCGGTCTCGACCTGCGTCTGTCGGCACTCTGTCGCAACGGACGAGACGCGCTGCTGGCAGAGGTATACCGCACCCTGCCAGCACATCCTCCTGGCAGCAGAGTCGCCTATACCAACATCAATTCACTGGTATTGGGCGAGATTGTTGCTGCAGTATGCGGTCAACCGCTCGATGACGCCATCGACCATCTGATCTGCCGGCCACTGGGTCTGCATCATACTGCGTTCCGCCCCGATCCGGCGCTGCTCACGCAGATTGCGCCAACCGAATTCGATGAAGCGTGGCGCGGATGCCTGGTGCACGGCGCCGTCCATGACGAAAGCGCGTATGCGCTTGGCGGCATCGCCGGGCATGCCGGTCTCTTCAGCACTGCTGGCGATCTCTGGACATTGTGCCGCGCCTGGCTTCCCCCGCCGCATGCTGACGCCGCCTCCCTCCTTTTACGACCAGAAACGATAGCGCTGGCAACAATCAATCACACACCAGGATTGACACACGCATGCGGACTGGGATGGATGATCGACCGGCCGAACTTCATGGGGGTTGCACCTGCAGGAAGTTATGGGCATACCGGCTTTACCGGCCCGGCGCTGGTGATCGTCCCGCACCATCGCCTGATCATTGTCGTCATGAGCAATCGCGTCTATCCCCGGCGCAGTGCGCCGCGTCATCACGCCATAACCGCCGCGATTGTCGCTGCAGCGCTCGAGCATCATACCAAAAAACAGGGTTTACAATGAAACCAGGTGTGCTATGATAGAGCGAATGATACCGTTTCCACACATCAGGTGGAAAGGGCGAAACCTATGGCAGTTACACGCGTTCTTATCGCAGAAGATAACGATCTGGTGGCGCTCACGCTCGAAGAGCAACTGAAAGGGCTCGGCTACGACGTGATCGGGATTGCCCGCACCGGCGCCGAAGCCATCGATCTGGCGGCGCGTCTCGGACCAGATCTGATCATCATGGACATCCGCATGCCCGAAATGGACGGGACGGAAGCGGCAGCGCGGATCAATCAGCAACGCCCGACGCCTATTCTTATGCTGACCGCATACACCGACCGCGAAACCATTCGCAAGGCGGAACAGGCAGGAGCGCTCGGCTATCTGGTCAAACCGGTCAACGAAGCGGAACTGTCGCCCGCAATCAATATCGCGCTGGCGCGCTTCCGCGACCTGCAGACGCTGCGCACCCAGGTGCACGAACTGGAAGAGTCGCTCGAAGCGCGCAAACTGATCGAGCGCGCCAAAGGCATACTGATGCAACGTCTGGGGCTGACCGAACGCGACGCCTACGAACGGCTGCGGCAGCGCGCACGCGACAAACGCGCCAAAATGAAGGATATCGCCCAGGCGATTATCGAAGCGGAAGAATTGCTCGGCTCCGGGTCGTGACGGTTGACAGCAGCGTTCAGGTATGGTATATTCGCAGCGCATCACTCATTAAGACAGAAAACAATATCATCTATGCAACCGCGAAGCGCCTATTTCTTCTGGTTCTGGTATTTTACCGGCTCACCAAGAGACTGGTTGCTTCGCGTTGAATGAAGTTGAGAGTACCGGAACTCGGAAGGCGTGGAGCAACAGGCTCCACGCCTTCTTGATTTTCAGGAGCAGGATATGACGATCTTCTGTCGTGGCATTCGCGGCGCAACCACCTGCGACGAAAACTCGCGCGAAGCAATCCTTGAAGCGACGCGCGACCTGTTACAGCGGATCATTGCCGCCAACGACGTGCGCCCCGAAGACGTCGCAAGCGCCATCTTCAGCACCACGCCCGACCTGACCGCCGAATTTCCGGCAGTCGCTGCACGTGAACTCGGCTGGCTCGACACTGCGCTGCTCTGCACCCACGAAATGGCGGTTCCAGGCAGTCTGCCGCGCTGTATTCGCGTGCTGATCCACTGGAACACCACCCGTCGGGCGGACGAAATCGTGCATGTGTACATGCGCGGCGCACATACCCTGCGCCCTGATCGAAGCAAGACCCATGTGCTGGCAGGGTTATCGGAACGGATTGAGTAGCGGGGGACGACGAGCCTCCGCTTTTTTGATTTCTGGCGTTCTGATTTCGTGATTTGTGTGATTTGTAGCGTTCTGATTTCTTGATTGGTGGTTCCCGGCTTTCATTTCTTGATTTCCTAATTTTTGTGATTTTTGGTTCCTGGTTTCTGGTTCTTGATTTTTTGGCTTTTGATTTCTTGATTGTTGGTTTTCGGTTCCTGGTTTCCGACTCCCTGTTCTACGGAGGATGCCATGACCGCTCTCGAACTCGATGTCACCGTGCGGCCCCGCCTGCGTCTGGCGCTGCCGCAGAAGGATCGTCCGTCGTTCATCGAACAACTGTTACCGCTGGCAAAGGAGAATGTGTCCATGATCGTCGTCATGCGCAGCAACGCAACCGAAGAGGAATTGAACGCCGTTCTGGCGCGCATTCAGGAGCACGGGCTTAAAGGGCGCGTCACCTATGGCGAAGAGCGCAACATCATCGGTGTGATCGGCGCCGCTATCCCGCCGACGTTGCGGGAGGAGATCGAGCGTTTCCCTGGCGTGCAGGAAGCCGTGCGCATCACCCGCCCCTACAAACTTGCCGCGCGCGAGTTCCATCCCCAGGATACGATCGTGCAGGTCGGCGACCTTGCGATCGGCGGCGGATCGTTCGTCGTGATCGCCGGACCGTGCGCCGTCGAGAGCGAAGAGCAGATTATGACCACCGCATTCGCGGTGCGTGAAGCTGGCGCACACATGCTGCGCGGCGGTGCGTTCAAGCCGCGTTCGTCACCATACACCTTCCGCGGGTTGGGGGAAGAAGGGTTGCGTCTGCTGGCGCAGGCGCGCGCCGCCACCGGTCTGCCGGTCGTCACCGAAGTGATGACGCCAACCGATGTCGATCTGGTAGCACGCTACGCTGATGTGTTGCAGATCGGCGCGCGCAATATGCAGAACTTTCAGTTGCTGGAGGAAGCCGGGCGCAGCGGGAAGCCAGTCCTGCTCAAACGCGGCATGTCGGCGACGATCGAGGAATGGCTGCTTTCAGCAGAGTACATTATTGCCCAGGGCAACCCAAATGTCATCCTGTGCGAGCGCGGTATTCGCACCTTCGAGACAGCCACACGCAACACGATGGACCTGAATGCAGTAGCGCTCGCCAGGCGCCGGAGCCATCTGCCGGTGATCGCCGATCCCTCGCACGGAACGGGCAAATGGTACCTGGCGCCGCCGCTGGCGCTTGCATCGCTGGCAGCCGGCGCCGATGGCGTGATCATCGAGGTGCACCCTGATCCAGATCGGGCGACGTCAGACGGCGGGCAATCACTGACCTGCGAAAACTTCGCTGCACTGATGCCGCAAATGACGGCGCTGGCGAACGTCCTGGGGCGACGCGATGCACGAATGTTGAGCGCGCGGATCTGACCTCCAGACGGAGGCGTGACGTCGATGACTGCTACCTGGACGATTGCTGGAGCGACTGGGAAAGGCGGCAACCGGACTGTCATCGGGCGGACAGACTCGCTGTCTGCTCCGATGATGGTCGCCCTGCTGAGACTCCACCATTGCATGCTGCACACCATGGTATAATGGCGCAGGTTTCGGCTGTTGCGGCTGGAGAGTCGTCTTCGTGAGCCATCAGTACACGACCCGACGCAAAGCGGTCATGACGCTCATCCTCCTGGGAGTGCTTACTGCTCTTGTCGTGGGCGTTCCTCTGTCCATCGTTCAGGCGCAGCAGGTCGTTCAGGTTGCGCAGGTCGGTGCACCGCCGCAGGGCGACCCCGGAACGATCATCACTCTGACGTTCCAGTTGACGAACAATATCAACGACGCCACAGCCGCCAGCCCGACGACGACATTCAACATCACCGCATCGAATGTGCCGGCTGGCGTCACCGTCAGCTCGCCAGGCCCGGTGCAGGTGGCCAATAACGTCCCTGGCGGAACGACCGTGAATTTTACAGTGCAACTGAGCCTTGGCGGCAACGTCGTTCCAGGCACATACAACAATCTGCTGGTCACGGTTAGCGGCTCGTACAACTCGACATCGGGCGTTCGCACCGTGTCTGCCAGCACGTTTGGCGTCTTCGTTGTAACTGTTGGCGGGCAGACTGCCACGCCAACGCTGTCGCCGACGGTCACGCGAACACCGACGCCGACACTGGGACCAACTCCGACGCCAGGTCCGACGTGTCCTGAAGGTGCGCGCGATCCAGGGAACGATCTTGGAAACGCACGTCTGGTGCTGGTCGACTCGCCGGTCACCCACGGCATCTGTGAGATCGGCGATGAGGACTGGTTTCGCTTCGGCGGCGTCGGCGGCAAAGTCTACACCATCGATATCGAGCGGATGGACGCCGGGCTCGACCTGTCGCTCGAACTGTACGACGCAAATGGTCAGCGTCTGGCGTTCAACGACGACTTTTTCAACCGCGATCCGGCGCGCCCCGATCCGAAGGATATCAGGCCGCGCATTCAATCGTGGCGCGCGCCGCGCGACGGCATCTACTACGTTCGCGTCCGCGATACGCTCAGTATCGGCGGCGGCAATCGCACCTATGTCTTCGTTGTGCGCTCCGAAAGCTACGGACCAACGCCTGCACTGGTCGGTGAGATTTGCCGCGATCTCTACGAAGACGATGGTCTGCCGGAACAGGCAAAGTTAATCCTGCCGAATGAGATTCATCCTGGACGGCGCCTCTGCCCGACAGGTGACGCCGATTGGGTGAAGTTCTTCGGTAAGGCCGGCAAAATCTATTACATCTACACCGACACCCGCCCATACCGCAACACGCCGGATTTCAACAACCAGACACAGGCCGGCGCCGACACGGTTATGTACCTGTTCGACCGCGATGGCGTTCGCCTCCTCGACTTCAGCGACGATATCGCCGGATCGCTCGATTCACAGATCCGCTTCGTGCCACAGGTGGATGGGTTCTACTATGTGCAGATCAAAAATAACGGCGATCTTGGCAACCAGTTCATCCGATACGATCTGGTCCTGCAGTTGTGCGTTCCAGAAGAAGAATGCGGACGCGCGCCACAACCGGCCGTCCTGCCGACTCCGGCAGCGCCGACACCGACAGTAGTTCCATTCGATGATCGCACTCCGACCCCGACACCGGGCGGTACACCTCCGCCAGGCGGCGCGGTTGGCGACGAATTTGGCAGCGCTCAAGAGGGTGCAGCGCAGGCATTCATCACCGGTCCGCTGGTCGGGTTTGCCGATGCAGCGTTCGATCAACTCTGGCAGCGTACCGATCGGCTCGTCGCCAGCGGCCGCGTGCAGCGGAGCTGGATGTGGGGACCACGCGGGCTGATGGCGCGCGCCGAAAGTTATCAACAGGCGATCAGCGGCATGCGGCAGGTGCAGTACTTCGATAAGGGCCGGATGGAATTGAACAACCCCTTCGGCGACCGTTCGAGTCCCTGGTTCGTCACTTCTGGACTGCTGGTGATGGAACTGGTCACCGGTCGCATGCAGGTTGGCGACAATGAATTCGTGCAGCGCGAAGCGGCGGCTATCCCCATCGCGGGCGATGCTGATGATCCCAACGCACCCTCATACGCCAGTTTTGCCGTTGTCATCACACGCGCGGAACCGGATCAGACCGGACAGTTGCCACGGATGACCATTGATCGTCAGGGGCGCGTCGGCACATATGACGGACCGGTGCGCGCCGAGACGCGCATTGCACGCTACGTACCCGAAAGCGGGCATAATATTCCAGCGGTTTTTTGGGACTATCTCACTGCACGCGGTCTGATCTATGATCAGGGACGGATACGCACTGATCGTCTGTTCGACTGGCTGTTTACGCTTGGCTATCCGATCAGCGAGCCGTTCTGGGCGCGCGTGCGTCTCGGCGGGGTCGAGCGTGATGTGCTGATTCAGTTGTTCGAACGCCGCACGCTCACCTATGTGCCCGATAACCCACCCGGATGGCGCGTCGAGATGGGGAACGTCGGACGACATTACTACCGCTGGCGCTATGGCGAAGACCTTCCCTGAAAAAGACCTGTGAGGCGCTGAGGCCTCACAGGTCAGTCCGCTTCAGTCTTTGTAGAAGAAACTGCGCAACACGGGGTGCACCTCCTGAGTAAATCGAATGCAACGTCGGAGAGGTTCACTCACTTCGCGCATGATCATGCCACAAACTGCGCACCGCTTCAATCAGCCAATGGTCCCGCATACGACAGGTACTGTTTGTTCATCATCCATAGTCTATGAGACGGGCACAGCCGGTGATGGCATCTGACAGGAGCAGCGCATCAGAGATCCCGCTGTCAGAGCGTCTCCTGGAGACGCCGTTTGACCTTGCTGCGCACATTGTTCGCACGATTGGTCCCCGCCCTCCCGGATCGCTCAACGAGGCGAAAGTGGCAGCGTTCCTCGACGCGCGTCTGCGTCAGGCCGGGTTCCGCCTCTCTGCCGAGTCCTTCCGCGCGTTTCGCCTGCCCGGCTACGATGGCATCGTCTGCGGGACGCTGGCTGTCCTCGGAGTGATCATCTTTTACTGGATGCCCCTGCTCGCCACGCTGATCTTTGCGGCAGGTTTTGGAGCGACATTCCTGACCGCATGGTACCGTACCCCTCTTCTGGCGCGGCGCATCCTGAGCCAGAATGTTATCGCCACACGCGCTGCCGCCGAGGCAATGCGCTGGCGCCTGGTGGTGCTGGCGCCGCTCAGTTCCCCGCCAGCCGCCAAACGAAGACTTGTCGCATTTGGTGTTGGTCAGACCGGTCTCATCGTGCGCACTGTTGCGGCGGCGTTGCTTTTCGCGCTGAGCATCGCAGCAAATACACCGCTGCCATTCGATCTTCGCCTGTGGTTCTGGTACGCCCAGGCGGCGCCGGCGACTATCCTGTTTGCCCAGGGGGTCGCAGCGCTGTCTGTGCAGCATGCTCCGGCAACCCCCGGAGCGATCAGTTACGCCGGCGCCCTGGCGACGTTGATCGAGAGCGCTGCACGAATATCGCACCTCAAGTACACCGAGATGTGGATTGTGGGGATCGGCGCCGGGACTGCCGGCATCGACGATCTGCTGCGGCGCTATCCTTTCGAGGTGCAGCACACGCTCTTCGTCGGTCTTGATGGCATTGGGCGGGGAACATTGTGCTATCTGGCTGCCGAGGGCGCGCTGCGCCAGCGACTGGCGGATGCATTGCTGTTACGCCTGGCGGCCCGCGTTGTGGATAGCGGACAGGCAACGGCAAAGCCTTGCGTCTACCGCGGCATTACATGCGCCGGCATACTGCGCCGTCGCGGATGGCGCGCTCTGGGGATCGCCGCACTCGATGCCCAACAGCGTATTCCATATCAGTACGCACGTGATGATGACCTCTCAAGGCTCGACGCAGCGCACCTCGAGAACGCCGTGCGTCTGGTGGTCGGGCTGGCGCGTGCCCTCGACGCTGCGTCATGATGGATCGGACATCCATGTCAGACTGAAGATGGTCGCGCACGGTGTCTTCAGGCGCGCTTCGATGCAACACCGGGCGCCGTGGGTTCAGACGAAACCAGTGTTACGGATGCGGCACGCGGAGCATGCGGTTCACCTCTGGCGCAGTAATGGTCGTCGTCGCGCCATCGGGCCAGTACACCTCGACAGACTCAACGGCGTCCACCGATCCCAGACCAAAATGAGCAACCGCTTCCATCTGACACAAATAGCCGCTGCCGGCATCAACCGCGCGCAGTTGCCGCCTGCCGCCTGCCACGACTGCAACGACGGCGCCGCGCGCCGGTGCGCCCGCGCGCGTCAGCGGCAGGATGCGCAGCCAGGCGTGCTCATTGGGAACGGGTCGATACAGGCTGAGCGGTTGCAGGTCGGCTTCGCCATGGCAGATCAGCAACTCCAGCCGTCCATCATTGTCAAAATCGCCGACTGCAGCGCCAGTGCCCAGCCCGCCAGGTTCGAGCGCCTCGCCTGGATCGATCTTTATCCACGCATCGCCACGATGTGCGAACAGGCGGTTTGGTTCGCCAATATTGTTGAAAAAGATCTCCAGCTCGCCATCGTTGTCGAAATCAGCGGCGATCACGGTGCGAACCCGCGATGGTTCCGCCATGTCAGGCGGTGCGGCATCGACGAACAGGCCATCCCACTTCTGCAAGAACAGGCGATGTGGACCTTCCCAGTTGCCATAGACCAGATCGAAGCGACCGTCGCCATCGAAATCGCCGGCGGCAACCCCTCGACCATGCTCATGCGGATCGGGCAAACCGGCGCGACGGGCGATTTCCTCGAACGTACCATCGCCGCGATTGGCAAAGAGGAGATTGGGACCATTCTCATTCACGGTAAAGAGATCCATGCGCGGCGTTACCAGCGGCAGCGCAATCACGCCACGTCCACCAGTGGTGAAACTGATGCCGGCGGCGCTCGCCATATCCTGCACTTCACCGAAGCGGTCGAGTTCGTACAGACGAAACGGTCCGCCATAATTGGCCACAAAGAAGCCATAGCGCCCGGCGCCAAGTCGATCGACGACCGCAACCGAACGGCCAGCAGTCAGGTTGAGCGCCTCACGGTTCTGTGGCAGCTCGAACAGGTCGATCCAGCCATCCCCCTGGAAGTCGAACAACCGATCGCCAAAGCGCTTGCGACCGGTAAAGGTATCGGTGTTGAGGACATAAATCTCCTCCTGGCCATCACCATCGAGATCGCCAGCAGCCACGCCAATCGCCTGGCGTCGGGCATCGGCGAGGGTCTCGTCCAGGATATCGACGAAACCGGCGCCATCCCAGCGCAGCACGCGATTGGCGCCGTCAAAGCCGGCAATAAACATCTCCCAGACGCCATCACCATTGATGTCGACCACTGCCACGCCATAGTGCAGGCGCGGCGGATTGAAACGGATCAGATGGCTGCAATCGATAAACATGGGCACATCCCCATTGTGCGATATGGCGCGCTATACATACCCCTGAAGCCAGGCGACGATTGTGTGAGCGACACGTTCACCACCCTCGCCAAGAAGCAACTGATGTCCATAACCTTCCATCCAGACCAGCCGGCAATCGGTGGCGCCGATCCGCCGCACAACCTGCTCGGCGGATCGCGGATCGACCGTTGCATCATCACGCCCCTGTACCACCAGCGTTGGCGCTGTGATGCGCGGTAACGCATGGCGAGCGTGCCGTTGCAAAAGGGTTAGCTGATGGATCGCAGCCAGCGGCACTCGCACCGTGCGGCGCAACTGCTCACAGACAGCCGGATCATCAAGATCGGCATCAGGGGCGCGGTGATGCACCAGTGCGCGCAGCGTCGGATCATTGAAATCAGCGCCTGCAAAAGGATAGTACCACGAAACGGCGTATCGTGCGATGCCACTCAGATTCACCAGAAGTTGACCGCGCAGAGTCAGCGCCGGCGCCAGCGTCACCAGGCGCGCAACCGGCAGATGCGCCGCCAGAAGCAGCGAGAGCAAAGCTCCCATCGAAAAACCGACGACCACCACCTCGGAGCAATGATGACGCAGCGTCGCAAATCCCTGCGCCACTGTTTCCGCCCACTGTTGCCACCGAACGCCAGCAAGTTCATCGGGAAGCGCGCCATGGCCGGGGAGCAGCGGTGCGTGCACGCTGTACCCTTCACGAATGAACGCAGCCGCCAGCGGACGGACTTCCGCCGGATCGCCGCCAAAGCCGTGGATCAACAAAACGCCTGGCGAACCCGCCCAGACCGTCAGCGACTCCGCTGCGCGTTTCCCAGAAGACGATGATGCGGGTCTGGTTGTAGAGTATCGGATGGATTCAGTCGACATGCTGATATTCCTGTTTTGTGTATTGTAGACCTGCGCCTGTCGTATGGCAAGGCGCCAGATGACAAAAATGACATCCCGGTTACAGATGCCGCTTATCAGTCAGGATCCGGTCAATTCACGATTGACAATAATGACGTAACCTTCTACGATTATGGCACGTGATTCGATGCACCATATGAAGCGACTATGGCGCTGCGATTTCAGCAGAAGCTCATTGTCCCGACATCAGCGCGGCCGCTGATCGAACGTCCCCACGTGCTCGCGCTGCTCGACCGTGCAATTCGCAGCAAGCGCGTCGTTGCGCTTGCTGCCCCCGCCGGCTGGGGAAAGACGACTGCCCTGGCGCAGTGGGTTGCACAGCGCACCATGCCTGCTGCATGGTATACGCTCGACAGCACGGACCGCGATCCACAGGTTTTCCTCGACTATCTGTTGCACAGCGTTGCCGACCTGGCGCCGGGGTCAGCGCAGATTGCAGCGCGCCTGGCCGACGCCACGCCTCAGGAACTGGCGGAGATCTCGCAGCAGGTCGCGCTGGCATTTGCCGACGCACCAGATCATTTTGCACTTATCCTCGATGATGTGCACGTGCTGGACGACGATCAATCGCGCCCCATTCCCGGCGTCTCGCTGGTGCTGGCGTTGCTGGCATCAATCGCAGAGTACGCGACGAAATGTCACCTGGTGCTCGCATCACGCACCCTGCCCGCACTGCACGGCATGGTCCGCATGGTCGCTCAGCAACGCGCTGCGGTTTTCGATTACAACATGTTACAGTTCCATCGCGCCGATACGCAGCGGCTTGCCGGCGTGGCTGCAGGGTTGACTCTCTCCGATGAAGCGGCCGATCAACTGACGGCTGCCGTTGGCGGCTGGGTCACCGGTATTGTGCTCTCACTCGATCAACCGCTTGTGAATGAGTACTGGACCGATCAGCACCAGCGCCTGACCGCGATTGCGACCCAGCGTGACGCAATTATCGAAGCCAATACGAGCCAGGTATACGCCTATTTTGCCGAACAGATCCTGGCGCCGCTGCCGGCCGACCTGCAACGTTTTCTTGAAGAGACCAGCGTCCTGCACGATCTGTCGCCCCACCGCTGCGACGTTCTGCGTTCGGCAACCAACTCGGCAACCTATCTCGATGAGATCAAACGTCGCGGGTTGTTCATATCGAGTCGCGCCGGATGGATATCGTATCACAGTCTATTCCGCGATTATCTCCTATCACGCCTGGCGCGCGACCCTCAGCGCCACCGGACGTTTCTGCGCGCCGCCGGTGATCTGTATGCCGCCGAAGAAGATATCGAACGCGCGCTCGATTGCTATCTGGCGGCTGGCGATCATCAGCAGGCGATCGATGTGCTGCGATCTGCTGTGCCGCTTCTGCGCCAGCGTTCGCGCCAGACCACACTGCTGGCGTGCTTCGAGCGTCTGCATCACACTCAGTTGACCGGTGATCGCCAGCGTAGCGACAACCCATCCATACGGTCGGCGCATATTCGGCAGTTGTTGTTTCCCCCCGATCTCCTGCTGGCGGAAGCGCGCGTGTATAGCGACCTGGCGCTCTGGGAACGCGCGTATCTGGCGCTGCAGATCGCCGAGGCGACCGGAGATGACCTCGTTCGTGCAGAGGCGCAGATTCTGCTGGCGGAAGTTCAGACGCTCCAGGGAGAGCACGTTCGCGCTCAACAAACTCTGAGAACTGTCGATGTTGCGGTTCTCGATGATCGATTGCGGCTGGAATACGCCCTGGCTGCCGGACGGGCGCATATCCTGGCGGGTGAAATCGCTGCCGCCATCACTGAATTCGAACATGCCCGCGCCGTTGCGACAACGAGCAGCGACGCCAGAGACCGACCTGCGCTCCTCGCCGATATTTACGATAATCTCGGCTGGGCATACGCCAGCCAGAACGACCGTCCTGCAGCTCTCCGATGCCTCAAACGCGCCGATGCGTGCTGGCAGGCTTCCGGCAATCAGGGCAGGCGCGCTCTGACCCTGAACAATATGGGGGTCATTGCGATGGAGGAGGGACGATATGCTGAGGCGCGCAACGCCTTCGAGAGCGGACTGGCGATCGCGCGCCAGACCAGGCTGCGACGCGAAGAAACAGTTCTGCTCTGCAGCCTGGCGGAACTCAATATGCGCGAGGGCGACCTTGAGCAATCGATCAACGGTTACACCGAGGCGCACGCACTGGCGGTGAACTTCGACATAACTAACAATGCCGAAGCAGCAGCAGCAGGCGCATTTTGGGCAGCGCTTCTTGCCGGCAATCTGGCGGTTGCCCGTGCGTGGCACGATGTGACAGCAACGATCGATGTCCCGTCACAACCCGACGTGCGTGGACGGCTGGCGCTGGCGCGAGCGATGCTGACCATGCAGCAGCGCCAGCCAGACACAGCGCACCTTAGCCGCCTTGCAGCCGAAGCGACCGCCTGTGAACCATCGCTCGGCGAAGAGGATCGGGCGTATGCCGCATTGGTACAGGCCGAAATCCTTTTTACTCAATCTGGCTGGCGTCGCGCTGCCGAGGCATGGGAACGTTTCGAGCGCTATGCCGGCAGACTTTCCGCACCGATCCTGCACCGATTTGCCGTGGTTCACCGCCGCCTCTTCGAAGCGGCGGCGCCTTACTCTTCGCTGGCTGCTCATATCATGGCCGCCTTTGAGCGATCCGCACCGGCACGCTGGAAGATCACCGCTCTCGGGGGGTTCGAATGCGTGGTCGATGGCAAACCGGTCGAACTCTCACAATTGCACCGTGCACTTCTGATTCGCCTGCTCGACGCCGGTCCACACGGGCTGTCCGTCGAGCGCTTGTGGGAAGCCGTATGGGGCGCCAGTGATCTTTCGATGCCGGCGCTGCACCAGGCGCTCCGCCGGCTGCGTGTGCAGACCGGACTGACCGTCTCTGCGCGCGAGGGATCGGTCGCAATCCGCAGCGGATGGGAATCGATAGAATACGATGTGCGCGAACTCGAACGCGCCCTTGAAACCCCTACACACCACGACGCCATCCAGCGCGCGACGACCCTGTACCGCGGCGAGTTTCTTCCCAGCGCTCCAATCAGCGCCGGGTTGTGGGTCGAAGCACGCCGGGCGCACCTGCAACAGCGTTACCTCGACGCGATCGAACAGTATGCCCAATCGCTCGAACACGACTCGCCACAACAGGCCATGTTCTATTATCAGCACATCCTCCAGATCGATGGATGCCGCGAACACACTGCAGCCCAGCTCATGCGCCTAGCAGCACGGTATGGGAACCGCTCCCTCGTCAATGCCACATTCGAGCATCTTAAGGGATCGTTGCGCGCTCTTGGCACGACCCCGGAACCGGCAATCGCCGCCCTCTATCAACAGCTAACCTGATTTCAGGATTGCTCGCAGGCGGTCAATACTGCAGGACGAGAGTCTGGCGCCGGCGGCGATGGAGACAGAGGAAAGCATCTGGCGCATTGTTCAGGGAGCAGTCGCAAACTGATGGTGATACAACCGTGCATAAAAACCGCCACGTGCCAGAAGCGTCTCGTGATCACCGTCTTCGACAATCCGCCCACGATGCATCACAATAATTCGGTCAGCATTGCGAATAGTCGAAAGGCGATGCGCGATCACCACACTGGTGCGGGTGCGCAGAATACGTTCGAGCGCTTCCTGGATCAATTGTTCGGTTGCGCTATCGATGCTCGATGTCGCTTCATCGAGCACCAGAACGCCCTCCGGGCTGAGCGCCAGCGCTCGTGCCAGCGCCAGCAATTGCCTCTGTCCAATCGATAGATTGGCGCCGCCCGGCAACACCTCGAACTCATAACCGCCAGGCAGTTGCTCAATAAAAGGCGCAGCATTCGCCAGCTCAGCTGCGCGCCGCACATCCGCATCACTGATATCCTCGCGAAACAGGCGAATATTGTGAGCAATCGTGCCCGACAGACAGATAGGGTCTTGCGGCACGACTGCAACGGATCGCCGAAGCATATCGAGATCCAGACGACGGATATCGATGCCATCAAGCAGTACCTGTCCCTGTTGCGGATCATAGAAACGAGCCAGCAGCGACGCCAGACTCGATTTGCCTGCTCCCGTTGCTCCAACGACTGCAACGTTCTGTCCGGCGGGAATCACCAGCGAAACATCACGAAGCACCGGTTCTTCTGGCACATACGAAAAACTGACCTGGCGCAGTTCGATCGCGCCACGCACCCGCGGCAGGACAATCGGGTCTGGCGGAGGGGCAACTGCCGGCTTCGTTTGCAACATCGTAAAGATGCGTTCTGCAGCGCCAAGCGCAATCTGCACCGTGTTGTACTGCTCGCCAAGACGCAGAATCGGCTGAAATGCCCGCTCGGTATACTGAACGAACGCAACCAGTGTGCCAAGTGTTGCCCAGCCTGCCAGCACTCCCTGCCCGCCTCCATGCAAGACGAGCGCTAACCCGACAGACGACAGAATCTCCTGTGATGCCAGGAACAACGCACTCTGACGACGCAACGCCAGCAATGATCGACGGTACGCCATGTTGTAGCCATCGAACTCTTCAGCGCTTGCCTGCTGAGCGCCAAACAACTGGATCACAGACATCCCGGCGATACGTTCGCTCAGGAACGCACTGGTGCGCGCCAGCGCGGTGCGTTCACCGGTTGAAGAACGACGAATACGCCGACGGAAGAAGCGTGTAACCAGTGCCAAAACCGGCAGGACTGCAAGCGACAGCAGTGCAAGGCGCCAGTTAATGGCGACCATGACCCCAACGATAACGATCAATGTCACGCTTTCCACCAGGATCGTCACGACACTGCTCGATAAAAGCGCATTGATGGTATCGACATCACTGGTCAGGCGCGTGACCAGATCACCCGTGGGCATCCGGCTGAAGAACTTCTGGTCCTGATGCGTGATATGGTCGAACAGGCGTGTGCGCAAATCAGCCAGTGCACGCTGCCCTGCCAGCTGGAGAAACAGCGTATAGACGTACTGTAACGCAAACATGGCGATTGCAACAGCGCCATACAGCGCTGCAATCACCCACAGACCACCGATGTCGCCACGCGCGATCGGACCATCGATTGCCTGCTGCATCAGCGCCGGCGGCACAGCATTCAGCGCAGCAGTCAGCAGCAGAATGACCAGCGCCAGCGCCAGAATGCGCCAGTGCGGCGCCATGGTCGCGCCAAGCAGTGTAACCAGCGCTGCGTCCTGACCATATTCCATTGCGGAGGACGTCTCGGAAGACCTGCCTTTCATTCGCCGCTCTCCTCGGCATCTTCAGACTGGCGCAATTCGCGTCGATACATCGCTGTATAGCGACCATTGAGCGCTAACAACGACTGATGGCTTCCCTGCTCGACGATGCGCCCGTTGTGCAAGACTATGATCTGATCCGCATCGCGCACTGCCGCCATGCGCTGACTGACGATCAAAACGGTGCGTCCTTCACGCGCAGCTGCGAGTTCGCGCATGATCTCCGCAGCGGTTTGGGAATCCACGCTCGACAACGTATCGTCAAGCAGCAGGATTGCCGGGTCACGCACAAGCGCACGCGCAATTGCAACCCGCTGCTTCTGCCCTCCTGAAAGCGTTGCACCACGCTCCCCGACCATTGTCGACAGACCCTGCGGCAACTGCGCCAGATCATTCGTCAGACGTGCAGCGTTCACGGCGCGATGCACCAGTTCATCAGCGACAGAAGACAAACCGAGCGTGATATTGTCGCGCACCGACATGCTGAAAAGCAGCGGTTCCTGCGGGACATACACCACATGCTGGCGCAGGGTTGACAGACGTATGTTCCGGATATCGACCCCGCCAATGGTCACGCGCCCTTCATCAGGATCGCGTATACGTCCAGGGAGGCTCAGAAGCATACTCTTGCCTGCACCTGTCGCTCCAACAATCCCGACCGTCGTGCCTGCTCTGATATGGAGGTTGACACCGCGCACGATCCAGCGACCATTCCCCGGAACACGTATTCCAACGCCCTCGAAACACACATCACCCGAAGGCATGAGCGTGGTCGCATCAGGAGAGTCAACAATCCGTGGACGGCGGCTCAGGACTTCGCCGATCCGTCCAGCGGCAGCGCTCCCCTGCTGGAGGCGCTCGTATGCCTGGCTGAGTTGCTGCGCTGCTCCACTGAGCAGCCCCAGATACACAAGAAATTGCACATATTGCCCGACCGAAATTGTCCCCCTCACTGCCAGAGCGCCGCCAACACCAATGACAAGAGCCGCAGCCAGACGTACTACCAGACCAGGAAGAGGAGCAATCGCTGCCGAGCGTAGCGCAAAATCGAGATTACTGCGCATGTAGGCATCATTCCTGTGCTGAAATGCCGTCACCATCTGACGCTCCTGCGCATATGCCGCCAGCATCCGCATAGCGCTCAGGTGCTCCTGCGCAAATGCCGAAAGGTGTGCCATCCGTTGCTGCACTTTATCAAATGCACGTTCAAGCACGTGTCCGAATCCGACCTGTGCACCAAGACTGGCAAACAGCAACGCAACCACCAATCCCGCCAGTAACGGGCTGGTCAATCCCATGAGAGTCGTACCGATCGCCAGCAGAAACAGTGCATGCATCGACATCTGAAAACCTGCACTGTAGAAGCGCCAGATATAGATGAAATCATTGGAAGCGCGTGAGAGCAGTTCGCCAACGCCATAACTCTGAATGGTCGCCTGATCGAACAACACCACGCGATCAAACAGGTCCTGACTCATGCGATAACTGACTCCGGCAGCAATCTGCCCGGTCAGCATACGAAGCAGATACCTGAATACTGCCAGGGTTGCGGCCAGTATGACAAGACCGGCGGCATACCAGACCAGCAGGTCGAAACTGATGCCTTCTAACAGTGCATCAATGGCGCGACCAAGCAGCGCCGGGCTGAACGCACTGGCAGCCGCACCGATCAGCGCATAGAGCGTCCCCACGACCAAATGTCGTCGATACGGCGCCATATACGGAAGGAGAAAACGGAGACCGGATCGCTTCATTGATGTTATTCCAGAATCGTACGATAGTTCTTCGTTATCTTTGGGCGGTGCGTAGTTTACACGATATTAATCAGATGAGTCAACGAACAGTTAATCACGAGTCAATCTGACAAACTATCTTTATACCAGTTCCAGCAGACAATCCGGCTCTGATTGTTGTACGCATACTATTGTCAAGGAGGCAACCTGTCATGCGGTCGAAAATCGTGCGGGCACTTGCAGCAGCGCTTCTGGTTGGCACAATTGCAGCAGCGGCTATGGCGCCTCTGGCGCCGCCTCCCATCCGTGGACAATCGACGACAGTCACAACAGGTCAGTAACGTATGACGTTGTTGGCCGTCTATCTGGTCTGTGCGCTTGTCGGAGCAGTTGTAGCGCTCTGGCGAGCGCCAGCCTGGCCACGCTACAACCTGCTGCTGGCAATTGCCGCGGCGCCACAAATTGCCCACGTACTCGGCATACACCTCAGCGAGATGTTCATCGTGTCGGTCGTGGCAATGATCCTGTGGTGCATCTGCAACTATCGGATCGCTGGCGTTCCTGTGGTCGCCGGCGGTGCATCGCTTAACATGCTGGCGATGGCCTGGCACGGCGGCGCTATGCCGGTGCGAGCAGATATCCTGGCAGATCTGGGGTATCACTTCGATGCAGGCGTCCTTCTGGAAGGATCGAAGGACATTGTGGTGCACGGCTCGCCACTCTGGCTTCTCTCCGACTGGTTGCCGGTTTCGACCGGTTTCTTCACGCTCATTGTAAGCCCCGGTGATATTCTCATCGTCGGTGGGATTCTGGCATGGCTGATGTTCAGCCATCCATCTACGTCGGAAAGGGAACATCCAATGATCGCGTTTCATTCCCCTTCTCCATCACCTGAGAAGCGCGCCTGTCTTGTTCCAGGGCGCAGCGCACGACCCGCGCTGACACGCCTGGCATTGCTTGCCGCCGCTGATCCGGCGCTGGCGGAACAGCTGCTGCGCGATCCGCTCAATGCAGCGGATGCCCACCCACACTACCGCGTCACCCTTGATGCGCACGATCGCGCCACCCTGGCAGCCATCCGCGCGCGCGCGCGAACCGTCGGCGAATTCCTTGGTGAGCTGGCTGCTGAGGTCGACGGAGCATAGCGCTGCTGTGACTCAAACATCGTATGTTTACCTGCCTGTCAGAATGGCGGGAAAGAATCGGCAGTCGGGTCGGGCATCAGATTCCGCTGCATTATCATAGAAGACATATCGCCATGACGAGCGGATCTCCATCTCTTCCATCCTTGCCTGCCGACAGTGCGACCATACTGCGTCGGATTGTCAATGCACCCGATATTCAAGGGCTCGCAGACGCCCTCCACGACGCCATCACGCATGTCCTTCCCGATGCACGTATTGATCTCTTCGTTCTCGACGAGTCGGTAGAGCGCCTTCTGATCACGTGCGGCAAACAGGATTTGCCGGCGCCGCCTGCGGTTCGCTGCGTCTCACCATTGATCGCCTGGTTGCAACAGCACGGCTATCAGACAGACATTGTGCCGCTGACTGTTGCCGACCAACTCCAGGGACGAATGGTCGTATCGCAGCGCGTCATTGACAACAGGCGACACGACCTCACGATGCTTTATCAGATTGCACCGGTTGCAGGACTCTGGTTGGTCGCCCATCGTCGCCTGACGGGAATTGAAGCGCACAAAGAAGAATTGCGCACGACGCAAGAGCGATTACGCCAGATCGAGGAAATGCGGCTTCGCGCCACCCTGGCTGCCGGCGCGGCGCACGACATCGGCAATCTCTTCGCATCGGTGCTGGGGCATGCTCAGTTGCTGCAGCAAACCGCGCCTTCCCATCTCCAGGACGATCTCAGGACGATCGAGCAGGCTGCCAGAGATGGACATTACCTCTTACGGCGTTTACTCACCATTCGCAGCACTACCCACCCTTTAGAAGCGACGACATCGCCAGTCCTGCTTCCCGCACTGGTTCACGACGCATTACGGTTGACTCAGCCGTTCTGGGGAACCCGTCGCGCCGTAAAGGTCAATATCGCGCTGGCGCCGGTTCCGCCAGTCCGCGGTCATCCGGCCGATCTGCGGGAAGTTTTGATCAATCTTATTCTGAATGGTGTGGCAGCCATGCCGGAGGGCGGCACGCTCACCGTGCGCACCTACAGCACCGGCGAACGCGCGGTCGTCGAGATCACCGATACCGGCATTGGAATTGCACCCGCGCATCAGAGCGCCATCTTCCAGCCATTCGTGACCAATCGCACCACAGGAAGCGGCCTGGGGTTGAGTATCAGCCGGACTATCGTCGAAAGTTATGGCGGTGCCATCAGCGTCGCGAGTACGCCTGGACAGGGGGCAACGTTCACGGTCAGCCTGCCCCTGGCACACATCGCCGATGTGACGCTGGAACCGCCAGCACTCCGGTATGCAGCATCGTGATGGGATTGGTTTTGATTACTTGATTGCTTTGATTACTTGATTGCTTGATTGCTTGATTGCTTTGATTGCTTGATTGCTTTGATTACTTGATTTCCTGGGTCGCAATGGTCTGGTGCGTGCTTTCCGATGTCGGGTCGTCGCGGTTCCCGGGTGCGTGCTTTCAGATGCCGGGTCGTTGCGGTTCCCGGGTGCGTGCTTTCCGATGTTGACGCCTGGAGTGCAATGGTCTGGTGCGTGCTTTCCGATGTCGGGTCGTCGCGGTTCCCGGGTACCTGCTTTCCGATGTTGACGCCTGAGTTGCAATGGTCTGGTGCGTGAGACATTATCGGAAAGTTTTTATCATATCGAACATATTCACACGTTCAGACGTTGATCGAAGCTTTTGACGAAAATTATGAAGATCACACGCAATTTCCATCACCATATCATCAAATCCTGGACATGTGTTTCTTAGTATGTCTTTAACGATGCGGCATGGCTTAATACCGGCAATAACATGTTCAACGACCATTTTTGCGCTCGAAAGCGCACAGTTTAAGTCTCCGATTGAGAGCTTGCCATTCCGTGGCTTTTTTGGTTGAAAGGTGATGACATTCGCAGATTCATAGCCCTGAAAACCGCGATCCTTCTGGAGTGTTGCGTGATCGGGAAATTCATACTGCTCTACATCACATATTGCTTTATTCAGGTTCCTTCGTAAGTTGCACGCAAATACTCGACAGTTTGTGTGTACTCATTCACAATAACGATGTTATTCTACGTATACACTTTTTTCTTGCCGCTGTGGCAGTTTTTTGCTCTTCCAAAGCTCATGACCGCTAACGCTTGTGTTCGGTTCCATCAATGAGAAAATCATGCAATTCGCACACTTCAAGCGCTTCCCTTAATCTACGCGGATTGCGCTCTGGAAGACACATTTCAATGCCAAGCGCCTTTTTAAGAACGGGGCTCAACACATGAATCCATGTGCAGACTTGCGACTGACTCATACCAAAGATAGCCCCCATCGCCGATTGAATCGGGTAGACTTTATAATAGAAAAGGATAAAAAACAATTTATCAACCACTCTTGGCAGTTTTGGCTTTCCTCCTCCCGAATTGACATAGTTTTTCTTACGATATTCGTCCCAAGCGCGCGAAAACGAGTCCAACAGAATATCAAACTCATCAACGGTCAGACCAGTGCATGCAAGAAATTGATCCGGTCGCTGGCGAACCTCATCATATGAGATCATAGAAGTCCCCACTTAACGATACAAGTGTTCTTTCTTCCGCTATCATAGCATACATGTATAGTCTTGTTAAACAACACCTTTCAGTCTAATTAATGCGGTAACTTTCCGATAATGTCTTAAGATAGTATCATATCCCCATAAACCACTAACGACTCCGGAAAATCAGCACTCCCCCCAGCACAATCATCAGCAATGGCAGAACAATATCGGTATCGATGCCGAACTGCTCAGCCAGGATGAGTGCGCCAAGCGCGATCAGTACGATGCCGCCCCAATTCAGACGGCGACGAGGGGACGGTTTCGAGACGCTCATCGGTGACGCAGCAGGGTCCAGGCGCAGGTTGATCGTCTGACCTGTACTGGGCGGCTCGGACGATGCATCGGCGAACGGCGCCTCAGTGCGCCCGGTTTGCCGCGCATACTGCGCCTGATATGCCTGACGACTGTACACAGCGCTGTGCTCTTCCATCTGTTGCTCTGCGCCAGAGAAGACGGAAGCGCCCGGGGGCGCCTCCGGCATAATGACCCACAGGATCGGATAGAGCAGAAAACCGATGCCGCTGGTCAGGGTGACCAGAACAAAGATCAGGCGAACAATCACCGGATCGATCTGAAAATATTCGCCAAGACCGCCGCATACGCCGGCGATGACTGCATCTCGACGACTGCGCACCAGACGAGACTTCATGACGCTCTCAAACCTTTCAGGGATCGCTGCGCGACCAAGACGTATCATTCCTGGCGATGAGACGCAAAAGATTAATACATTGTTGCAGAAGCAGCGGATCAGAATGTAATCCGGCGGCGGCGGAGCGCGATGCTCTGGAGTAATCCGATCGCCGCCAGTGTCGTCATGGTAAAACTGCCGCCATAGGAGATAAATGGCAAGGGGATGCCGGTAATCGGCATAATGCTCATATTCATGCCAGTATTGACGAGCACATGACACAACAACATCGCAGCAATTCCTACCGCGATCAACCGTCCAAACGAATCGCGCGCCACCTGTGAGACAGAGAGGGATTGCCAGATAGTCACTCCCAGGAACACGAGGAGCAATGCCGCGCCGATAAATCCCAGTTCTTCACCGGTGATGGCAAAGATGAAATCAGAGTATTGCACCGGCAGGTAGTTGCCCTGGCTCAACAAGCCATGCGTCCATCCGCGCCCGGTCAGACCGCCAGACCCGATCGCCGTCAGCGATTGCATGATGTTCCAGGCGCCCTGTTTCAATTCCGGGTCGTACTTCAGCGGATCGATGAAGATCAGAAGACGCGTCCGTTGATATGGTTGAAGGATGTGCGTCCATCCATAGATGGCTGCCGGTATGGCGACAGCAAACAACAGGGCGAATTGTTGCCAGCGCACACCAGCCGCCAGCGCCATTGCCAGCCAGATAGCGCCGAAGACCATTGCCGTGCCAAAATCAGGTTGCAGAAAGACCAGCACCGTGGGAATGCCGACCAGGATCAGGCTGGTTATGACAACTCGCCAGGCGTATGGCTGGCGTTCATTACGTGACCAGTATGCCGCCAGTGCAAGGATGACCAGCAATTTTGCCGGTTCCGAGGGCTGAAATGTTCGGATCCCAAGGTCGATCCAGCTTTGCGCGCCAGAACTGACCTGACCGATCACCAGCACCAGACCCAGCAGCGCCACAGCGCCAAGATAGAACGGCACGATCCAGGCTTCGAAGATGTGGTAGTCGAGTGCGGTAAGCAATGCCATCGCAGCGCACCCAACCAGAAGATTGACCAGGTGCCGCGAAAAATATCCCTGGGTCAGCGGGTCGCGCAGGGTGGCGCTATACACCATGGCAGCGCCGAAGCCCAGCAGGATGATAACACAGAGGAGCAGCGGAAAATTGTAATCGCGCCAGGTTTTGACCATATACCTCTTCGGGATGCAATAATGCTGATATTATACCATTTTAGATTGTAGATTTTGGATTGGAGATTGCTGCGATAGCATTGCAATGCGCTCTGGTGAGCGTGCGTATGCGACTTGTTCAATTCCAATTGGTATTATGTACTGGAACACTATACGGTCATGCGTGATACTATCGTATCACCAGAGGCATCCAGAGATACGCTCTGCCGCGAAAGACGCTCAGTGTCGCCGTATTGTTCGTAGGCGTCGGGTCGCGTTGCGTCGAAGAGACCACGGCGGTCGCCGTACTCACACCGCCAGGCGATGGAACGTTCAGCGTTATCGTTATCGCCGGAGCGACGCCATTTACAGCGAGCGCACCGCGACCACAGGTAACCGCGCTACTCACGATGCAGTCCCATCCGACGCCGCTCGCCTGGACATTCGTCGAACCAGACGGCAGAGTAAACTCCACCTGCACGCTTCCGGCTGCACCGGGACCGGCGTTCAACACGACGATCGAGAATGTGACCGTGCCACCGGGTTCGACCGGATTCGGTTGCGCAGTCAGGATTACTGAGAGATCGGCATCCCCCAGAACAGGCGACTCATACGCGCCCATATCGCAGATCGCCAGCCCATTACCATCACCATCGACTGGACGCGCCACGCCACGCTGGTCAGTCGCGGCGCACGAACTCCCAACAGCCGGATCGCCGGCATCGATTGCCGGACTTCCACTCAACAGCGCAACCGTTGGCGTTGAACCGCCATTGTCGAGCAGCGGTCCAGGACGCGCGCTGAGACCCACGATATTACCGGTCAGATTGCCAACAATCGTGCACCCGGTATCACGATGGATCAGATTGTACCCCAGCGACTGCAGTACATTGAAGCAATCGGGGTTGACCCGTCCCGGCGATGGGCTGAGGTCGGCATTGTCGGAGATGATCGTATTGCGCAGACGAAGCTCATTAATGACCTGCGCATCAACCCGCACCGACACACCGCCCCCTTCGCCAATGTCATTGCGGTCATCATCGGCTGTGTTGCGCACAATCGTGACATTATTCAGCGTCGCCGAACTTTTTGGCGGATTGATAATCGCCTGATCGAGCGAGGCGCTGATGCCGCCGCCACTGTTGCCGGCGCTATTCCCGACAATTGTCACATTTGTGAGCAACGCCTCACTGCCGTTGAACACACTCAATGCCCCTCCAAGACTGGCCGCACGGTTTGCAGTGAACGTCACCCGTTCGATGGTCGCGCGCGCACTGGCCGGACTCACCCCATTGCCCAGCACCTCGATACCACCGCCGCGTCCAGCCCGTCCGTCGCGCACCACACTGTCGCGCAGCACAAGGTTCGTGCCCGGTTCAGCCAGGATGACGCCGCCACTTCCAGGAACCTCACCGTTCCCACGCAATGTGACTCCTGTGATCGTCACAGTCGCCGTCACCAGCAGATGAAAGACACGGTCGCCTCCAGCTGCGATGATAGTCGTCGTGGATGCGCCTGCGCCGATGATAGTCAGATCGTCACGGATGTCGAGGTCGCCATCAGCATTATCATCCTCCAGCGTCGTTGTGAGCGTCAGCGCATAGGTTCCGGCGGGCAAGATGATCGTATCCGCGCCAGCGCTGGCGTTGGCGGCGCTGATCGCCTCACGCAGCGAACAATCGACCCCGCACACGCCATCCGCCGTATCGACCGTTTTGGTGACCGTAAACGCCTGTGACGCAGATACCGGGGAGGCAGGCGCGAGCAGAGCCGCTGCCATCAGCAAAAACAGGAGAGGAACAACGTAGCGCATAAACGTACTCTCGCGGATGGGTGCTTCCGCGCATTTGGGAAGCGGAACTCGCCGAGAGACACCTCGAAAGCGAGCCTGTTCGAAAATCGCCTATAGTTTAACCGAATTGTCCAGCAATGTCGATAACGAATGCGGCGAGCGGGTGCATCGTGGTTGACTGCTCGCACACTTCTGTCAACGAATGACCAGCGAATAAACGCATGCGGCGAGCCGGTGCGTCCTTCTGTCAACGAATGACCAACGAATACACGCATGCGGCGAGCCGGTGCGTCGTGGGCGGCACGGGCACCTGTGCCCTTCTGTCAACGAATGGGCAACGAATAAACGAATGCGGCAAGCGGGTGCGTCCTTCTGTCAACGAATGACCAACGAATAAACGAATACCGTAGCGGCCGGTTGCGTTGGGGCTGACACAGCTGCCCGTACC